>Ga0101944_10001544_pt1 | contig 46754 bp, 31 predicted proteins | sample DewCreD2012metaG_FD_75245 | JGI IMG/M metagenome (GOLD analysis project Ga0101944, IMG submission 75245) | Hot spring sediment bacterial and archeal communities from British Columbia, Canada, to study Microbial Dark Matter (Phase II) - Dewar... ... | reverse complement strand
AGCCGAAGCGCGAGTTCGTCCCGCGGCAATGGAACGCCGAACTGGCTGCCGAAATCGAAAAGCAGTACCGGGCGGAACTCAGTGACGCACTCAATACCGCCAAGTACGGCAAGATCGAAAGTTACAAGAAGATCGAAGAACTGCGCGCCAAAGCGGTCGAAGGCGCAGCCGAAGAGTTGAAGGAAGAAGCAGGGGAGCTTTTCGACCGGCTGAAGGAGCGGATTTTCCGCGACGAGATGCTGGTCGACCGCATTCGTCCCGACCGGCGCGCTTTCGACGAGATCCGCAACATCGATATCGAAGTCGGGCTCCTGCCGCGCACCCACGGTTCCAGTCTTTTCACTCGGGGCGAGACGCAGGCTCTGGTCACCGTCACCCTCGGCACCAAAGAGGACGAGCAGCGCATTGAGCTGCTGGACCCCTCTCAAACCAGCAAGCGCTTCATGCTGCATTACAACTTCCCGCCGTTCAGCGTGGGCGAAGTGGGCTTCATGCGGGGTCCCGGGAGACGCGAGATCGGACACGGCGCGCTGGCCGAAAGGGCGCTTACGCCCGTCATTCCGGACGAGACGAGTTTCCCCTACACCCTGCGCGTGGTGAGCGACATCCTGGAATCGAACGGATCCAGCTCCATGGCTACCGTGTGCGGAGCCAGCCTGGCGCTGATGGACGCCGGCGTGCCGATTTCGGCGGCTGTCGCCGGGATCGCCATGGGTTTGGTCAAGGAAGGCGATTCCTACGCCGTTCTTACCGACATCGCCGGCGCCGAAGACCATTACGGCGACATGGACTTCAAGGTGGCGGGCACACGCGCGGGCATCACTGCTCTTCAGATGGATATCAAGGTGCCCAACGTGACCGCCGCTCTCATGACCGAGGCGCTCGAGCAGGCGCGCAAGGCGCGCATGTTCATCCTCGACAAAATGGACGCCGTCATCGAAAAGCCGCGCCCCAACCTGTCGCCTTACGCGCCGCGCATCTTCACCATGACCATTCCGGTGGACAAGATCCGCGAGGTGATTGGACCGGGCGGGAAGATGATCCGCAGCATCGTCGATACGACAGGCACGAAGATCGACGTCAACGACGACGGCACGATCAACATCTTCGCCACCGACGAAGCATCGGCGAACCGCGCCATGCAGATGATCGGCGAAATCGCCGCCGTCGCCGAAGTCGGCAAGACCTATCTCGGCAAAGTGGTCCGGCTGGTGGACTTTGGCGCTTTTGTCGAGATCTTCCCCGGCACGGACGGTCTGCTCCACATCAGCGAAATCTCGGAAAGCCGCATCAAGAACGTCCGGGATGAGCTCAAAGAGGGCGATCAGATTTTAGTGAAAGTCCTGGCGCTCGAAGGCAACAAGATCAAGCTGAGCCGCAAGGCGGTGCTTCGCGAGCAGCGCGACAAAATCAAGGGCGGCGAGAAGCACCCCGATCACGCTGAAGCTCACGCCCACGAGAAGCCGCACCACGAAAAGGGTCACGAGAAAGCCCACGATAAGGCCCCCGACCGCAGGCGGGACCGCAGGCGCTGAGCCTGCGCCTGAGAAGCTGGTGCTGGAGGTGGGGGTCGAACCCACATGCCCAGTGAAGGGCGCGGGATTTTGAGTCCCGTGCGTCTGCCAGTTCCGCCACTCCAGCGTGCGGGGCCGCGAATGCGCGTCCGTTATTCAGAATAGCGTCTCCGGTCCCGCCGCGGCAACTTTCCCGGCGCCGGCGGGCGCCCGCTTTTTGCAGTGGCCGTGTCCTGGCTGGGCGTCCGGCAGGACTTTCTGATAGTGTGATATTCCGGTGCCTGTTTATGAGTAGCCGAGACCTGCCGGAGATTGAGTTCCAGCGATTTTGGAAAAAGTTGCAGAGCCTTGGGCTGAACGCCTATGAGGCCCGGTCCTACCTGGTGCTGGTCGGGCACCCCCGCTTCAAAGCGCTGGAGCTCGCCGCGCGCGCCCACGTGCCGCGGCAGAAAGTCTATGAAGTGCTTGACAGCCTGGTGGAGAAAGGCTTCGCCCAAGTCGTGCAGGAGAAAACCAAGCTGTTTTCGGCGGTGGAGCCCTCGCTTGCCATCCCCGGCTATTTGCAGCGGCGTTCCCGGCAGTTGCAGCAGGAATTGACTGAGCAGACGCGCTTGGCGGCTGGGCTGGTGGAAGACCTCAATTCCGCTTACTCGGAGGGTCAAGAAGGCCGCGGGACGCTCGACTACCTGAAAATCGTCAGCGACCAGACGCAAACCGCGGCCCAATACCGGCGGATGCTGGCTGAGGCGAACGAAGAGTATCTCGAGTTTTCCCGGCCGCCGTACGCCGTCGACCCCTTTGACGAAGAATTGGTGAGGCAGGCGCGCGCCCGCGGCGTGCGGTGCCGTCTGCTGCGCGAAGCGGGGAGCATCGAGCCCGAGCACCGCAGCCGCCTCGAAGCTTACATTCAGGACGGGGTGGAAGTGCGTATCTCGGCTTCCGTCCCGCTCAAAATGGCCCTGTTCGACGGGCGCCAGGGATTGATCGCTTTGCTCGACCCCGTCATCACCAAGCCCACTTGGACGTCTCTCGTCTTCGACCACCCCGGCTTAGGCGAAGCCTTGCGCGGACTCTTCGAGAGCCGCTGGGCGGGCGCGCAGAAGCTATAAGGGCTTTCTTACCGCTCCCGCGCGATTCCGAGCGCGCGCATTCGCTTGTGGAGGTTGGTCCGTTCCATTCCCAAGGCGCGGGCGGCTGCCGACACGTTCCATCCCGCGTTGTCCAGCGCTTTCAGCAGATGCTCGCGTTCGGCTGCTTCCCGCGCTTGTTGTAGCCCGGCGCGTCCGATGGAAACGCGCTCGATCTTGAGTTCCATCGGCACGCTGGCAGCCGTCAGAACCTCGCCGGGAGTCAGGATCGCCATCCGCTCGACGATGTTGCGCAGTTCGCGGGCATTGCCCGGCCAAGGATAGCGCTCGAAGATGGGGTACACCTCCTCGCTGATGGTCTTCGCGCGGAAGTTGTTGCGCGCGCAGAAATCCTGGAGGAAGAACTCGGCCAGCGGGCGTATGTCCTCCGGGCGCTCCCTTAAGGGAGGCACGCGGATAGGAACCACGCTCAAGCGGTAGTAGAGATCTTCGCGGAACTGATTTCGGGCCACCAGGTCCGCCAGGTCGCGGTTCGTCGCTGAGATGACGCGCACGCTCACGCGGACCGGCTGCTCGCCGCCAACGCGGTGAAACTCGCCTTCCTGCAAGACGCGCAACAGCTTGGCTTGTGAGGCGGCGTGCAGATCGCCCACTTCGTCCAGGAAAATGGCGCCGCCGTCGGCCAGCTCAAACTTGCCCCGGCGCGCCGCAACGGCGCCGGTGAAAGAGCCCTTCTCATGCCCGAACAACTCGCTCTCTAATAGCTCCGTGGGTATCGCCGCGCAATTGACCTTAACGAACGGACCTTGGGCGAAAGGGCTCTCGCGGTGTATGTGCGCCGCCAGAAGCTCCTTCCCCGTTCCGGATTCGCCAATCAGCAACACCCGTGCGTCGCTGCGAGCCGCCATGGTCGCCTGCTCGACGACGCGCTGGAACGCCCCGCTGCGGCCGATCATCGGCGGCGTTCCGCCTACCAGTTCGCGGAGGCGGGCGTTCTCGGCGCTCAGACGGGACTGCTCGATTGCGTGCCGTATGGCCAGCAAGACCCGGTCGCGGCTGAGGGGCTTTTCGAGGAAATCAAAGGCGCCCGCGCGGGTAGCTTCCACCGCGTCGGAGATGGTGGCGTGGCCGGAGATCATGATGACTGGCGCGGCGCAGTCGTTTTGCCGCAGCCAGCGCAGCAGGTCGAGCCCGCTCCAGTCCGGCAGGCGAACATCGAGCAAAACCACGTCCGCCGTCTGCGGCGCCGCCCGGAGTTCCCGCCCCGAGCGGAACACGGTTACCGCGTATCCTTCGTTTTCCAGAATCAGACGCAGGGACCGCCCTATGTTCTCTTCGTCGTCCACCACTGCGATGCGTTTTGCGGGCATCAAGAAACTCTCTTCAGCGACACGCGGAAGCCCGCGCCGCCCAATTCTCCCTCAATCAGAACGATATCACCGCCCATCAACAAGGCGCTGCGCCGGGAAATCGACAGTCCTAAGCCCATGCCGCCTTTCTTGAAGGAAATGGTCGGCTCAAACAGCGTGGCGCGGGCTTCCTCGCTCAATCCCGGTCCGGAGTCATGCACCTCTACAGCCGGCGGGCTGCCGCGCGCAATGATCCGGATGCGCCCTTCCTCTCCCGCCGCCTGCGCCGCGTTCTCCAGCAGGTTGGTGAGGATGGCGCGAAGCAAGTCAACGTCCGCCGCCACGGCGGGCAAGTCCGGTTCCAGGCGAACTTCATATTGCACGCCGGGATGCGCAGACCGGAGGAACGTCACGCGCTCTTCGATCAGTGCGCCCAAATCCACCTCCTGGAGGCGCACCGAGGGTTCGGCGGCAAATTCGGAAAAGGCGCGCACCCGCCGTTCCAGCGTGCCCACCTCGTCCACCACAATCTGGCTCGCTTGTTTCAGGAAAGGGTCCGAAAAACGCGCGTTGACTTCCTCCATCGTCAGGCGTATGGGCGTAAGCGAGTTCTTGACTTCATGCGCCATTTTGCGCGCCAGGATTTGCCAGCTCGCCACGCGGGTGAGATAGAGCAATCGCTCGCGGCTTGACTTCAGTTCATCCGCCATGTGGTTGAAAGCGGCGATGGCGCGGGCGGTTTCGCCGCTGCCCGCGGGCTCCACCCGCGCGTCGAGGTCCCCTTCGGCTACGCGCTGTAACCCTGAGGTGAGGGCTTGAATCGGGCGGCTGATGCGTCCGGCGAAATAGATGAGCAGCGCCAGCGCGCCCACCCAGATGGCTGCCGACAGCACGATGTAAGTGACGATGAGCCCCCGCTGCAAATCGTGCGTGCGCTCGCTCTCAATGATGGCGCGCGCCCGGGCGTATTGAGCGGCGATGCGGTCCATTCCCGGGCCCGGCAGTTTCCGGGTGTAAACTCTCACCTCGCCGCCCTCGCGCCGGAGAAGCCGGATCTCGTCGCCCGGCAGGTACCGCTCGCTTTCGCCGCTTTCGACGAATTCGCGGACGGCGCCTTCGTATGGGCGCGCCGCCGTTTCGCCTCTCAGGCGTCCCGCCGCGGCATCCGCGCGCAGAGCTTCGCGCGCTTGTTGATAGTAAGCGCGCCCGGTGGCTTCGAGCAGGCGCGACATCTCATCCAACTCTTTGGTGCCCGCGTGCTCTAAGCTATGCCGCAGCAGCGAAGTCGTCACCCAGAAGGTCAGCCCCACCGGGGCCAGCGTCCCCGCGACAAAAACCAGAATCAACCGTTCCCGCATGGATCAGGGTGAGAATAGAATCCTACCCTTCCAGCCTACAGCCTCACCTTCTCCGGCGCGCGTGATATTTTGGGAACTCATGGCTCGGTATTCCATTGGAGTGGATTTGGGCGGCACGAATTTGCGGGCCGCGGTGATTGATGAAACGGGCGCGCTCATCGACCGCGTCGAAGGACGCACGAACCTAGCCGCCGGGCCGGAGGCGGTGATGGATGACATCGCCCGCTCGATCCTCGAGTTGCGCGGGCGCTGCGGCGGTCAACTCGCCGGCATCGGCGTCGCCGTGCCGGGAATCATCGAAATGCAGAAAGGCGTCGTGCGCGAGTCGCCGAACCTGCCGGGATTCTGCGACATCCCCGTGCGCGACGAAATCGAGCGGCGCATCCAGGCGCCGGTGCATCTCGAAAACGACGCCAACGCCGCTGCGCTGGGTGAAAAATGGGCCGGCGCCGGGCGCGCCGTCGACGACCTGGTGCTGCTGACGCTCGGCACCGGCATCGGCGGAGGCATCATTTATGGCGGCAAGATCTTGCACGGCTTCGTCGGAATGGCCGGGGAGTTGGGCCACATTCAGGTAGTGCCGAACGGCAATCCTTGCGCTTGCGGAGGCCACGGCTGCCTCGAAAAGCACGCCTCCGCCACCGCTGTCACTTTGATGGCGCGCCTGCTTGGACTCGGCGAAAACCTCACCTCCGAGCAGGTTTACCACCTCGCCCGGGACGGGAACGCTCATGCCAGAGTCGTGTTTGCCACCATGGGCAAGGCCCTCGGCGTGGCCATCGCGGATCTCGTCAATATTTTCAACTTCCCCTTGTATCTTCTGAGCGGAGGGGTGCTTGCCGCTTGGGAGTTTTTCGCCCCCGCCATGTTCGAGGAGGTTCGCCGCTCCTCTTACGTCTTTCGCAATAGCGATACGCGGATCGGCAAGGCGGAATTGGGCAAGGACGCCGGGCTTTATGGGGCTGCCCGCCTTCCCCTGACGGCGTGACGCTTGACCGCCATGCCGCGTTGGGGATTGACTGCCGAGGAGTGGCGAATCCTGAATCGCCTCAAGACGCCCCACCTGATTCAGCGCTTCCTCGACGAGGACATCAACTACAACAAAGAACTCGACGGGGAAACCTGCCGCTCACCGCGCCGGGTGCTGAGGGACCGCCTTGGCCACTGCATGGAGGGCGCGCTGCTTGCCGCAGCCGCGCTGCGGGTCCAAGGGCGCCCGCCCCTCGTCGTCTACCTCGCCAGCGTGCGCGACGACGACCACTTACTTGCCGTCTACCGCCAGGATGGGCACTGGGGCGCCATCGCCAAGTCGAACTACGCCGGACTGCGATCCCGTGAACCTGTCTACCGCACGCTGCGCGAACTCGCCATTTCGTACTTCGAGCACTACTACAACCACGAGGGTGAGAAGACTTTGCGCGGATACTCCGCCCCCATCGACCTCGCCCGGTTTGACGCCCGCGGGTGGATGACGGCGGAAGAGGACTTGTGGGACGTCTCCGACTACGTGGCGTTGCGCAGGCAATATCCGCTCATTACGCCCGCCATGGAGCGGCGCTTAGCGCCGATGGACCGCCGGCTGTATGATGCGGGGAAAGTGGGGTACGTCGATTGTTGACCCGCCGGGAAGCGCTTCTTTCTGTGCCAGCGGGGCTGTTCGCCGCTCGCGGCACATGGCAAAGCGCCGTTCTGCGCTACCTCGAATCCTTGGCGCGCCCTGGAGGCGGGTACGCCTTCGACCTCCAGACCGACCCGCACCTCACTGCGACGTACTTCGTTGTGGGATGCTACCGGCTTCTCGGGTTTGATCCCCCGCGAAAAGCCCAACTCGCTCAGTTCGTCCGCCGGGCGTTCCCCTTGCCTGAACGCCGCCTCAAGGAGCGCCCGATGCGCCGCTTCCGCTTCGAACAGATTCAAACCTTGCTCTGGCTCGGCGAGACGGCGGAGGAATTCCGCGAAGAGGCGGCCAGTTGGACCGGTCCCAGCCGCTACGACCCCTACTACGAGCATTCCGCCCTCCCCGTCTTCAACCAGGAAACCGCCGCCATCCGCTGCCGCGCGCTTCTCGGACTGCCGCCCACCGAAGCCTGGCGCGCCTATGTGCTATCCCGGCGCCGCCCCGACGGCTCTTTTAACAACACGCCCGCCGCGGACGGTTCGCCCGGCCACATCCTCAACACCTGGTGGGGCGTCTCCGCGCTGCGCGACCTCGGCTTAGACGCAGAGCCGGGGTCTTCGTTGCGCTTGTGGGTCGAAGCCTGCCAGTTGCCATCGGGAGGGCATACTTGGCGCCCGAAGGCCGAGCCTGGGGGCTTAGATGACGCGGCGTACACTTGGGCTGCTGTTCAGATAGCCTTGCCCGCGCGGCGCGAAGCCTGCCGCCGCTGGTTGCAATCGCTATTCAACCACGACGGCGGTTTCGGCTGCCGCCCCGGAAGGCTATCCAACCCCATGGCCACGTTCTATGCGCTCTCGGCGCTTGACATCCTCGGCGCTGCTCCGGAGCGGCAGCGTCCCGCGCCCCGGCCCAAGCCTCTGCCTGGCGGGCTCAAAGTCTTCACGGTTCAGATCGAAGCCCCAGGGCAGGGAAGCCCGGCGGACGCCGTGGAAATGGCGGCGGCGCTGCGAATCGACCTTTGGGGCGCCAAGAACTCTCCTGCCGGTTGGATTGAGCGTGCGCAAGAAATTTCCAACCAGCGCAAGGCGGGGGTTCTCTTTTTTCCTGCCAACGAAGAGTACGGCACTTTCGTCTCACTGCCGGGACTCGGAGCTTACAGCCATTTGGTGGACCTCGCCGCGCCACCCGGCGCCGGCTTCGGCCCCTCGCTGGCGAACAAGGAGAAGCCTTGGCCATGGGAGGAGTTCCGCGAGCGCCGCATCCGCCCCTTGCGCGCCGCCGGCGGGCGCATGATCTGGCAGTTCAACGAAAACGAAGAGCTGACGCGAATCCTGCTCGACGAAGCCTTGGAGAAAGGGACCTACGCCGCCGTCAGCACGTTCCACTTCGGCGTGGAGGACTTTCTACGCACGCAGCCGTTCCTGGCGCGCTACCGCGAGCTGTTGCCTTTCGTTTCCCTCCAAGATGCGCACACCCGGGAGCCCTGGTGGTGGGGCGAACAACTCGAGGGATTCCGAACTGTGTTTCTGGCGCGCGAGCCGTCCTGGAAAGCCTGGCTCGAAGCCCTCGAAAGGGGCTGGGTCATGGCTGTATGCGCCGACGCCCGCTCGAATTTTGAGACCCGGTATGCCGGCGGCTCGGAACCTGTCCGCCGCCTGGTGGCCCAATGGTGGGAAAAGAACCGCCAAGCGCTCCGGCTTCCTCCCGCTTGCATGACCGCAGTAGGATCCACCGATCCATTCGAGGAGGGGAAGCCCGCCGAAGGCCGGGCCCTCCGCGTGCGCTGCCGCCGCCGCCACACCACGCAGGGACTTCCCTTGGAACCCCTGGTGGAGTTGGTGAAACTCGAAGCCGGCGGCAAGCCCCTCGACTCGCAACAGATCGAGCGGCGGGATCCCAAAGGGCGGCTCACGGACAGCTACCACCTTGCGCCCCTGCCCGAAGGATTCACCGGCGCGGTGGAAGCTTCGTTCCGGGTTTTCAAAACCGGCGAAACGCTTCGCTGGATTTATCGCGCCTGAGACTCTCAGTAGTATCGCGGGACTGAGGGATCCACTTCGCAACTCCAGCGGTCAATGCCGCCCGCCATGCTGACGCAGCGCTGCACGCCTTGCTCCCGCAGCCAGGACGCCACCTGGAAACTGCGAACGCCATGGTGGCAGAAAACCACCAAGGTGGCGTTTTCCGCATGGGCTTCCAGGTCAGGCAACCGCGAGGGCACAGAACGCATGGGCACAAGCTCGGCGCCGTCGATGCGAGCCGCCTGGTGCTCCTTGGGCTCGCGAACATCAATCAGTTTCAGGTTGTGTCCGGCATCCAGAAGTCTCTTCACTTCCGCCGGCGTGACCTCGTAAGGCAGATTGCTTCCGTTCATCTACATCCTTACAGATGCAGAAAAACGTCAGCGGGAACCGGTCTTGCGAAGTTCGAACTGATCGAACTGCGCGCCGTCGATCGTGTACGCTCCGTAACTCAAACGGTCGCCGTCGATGGTAATGATCTGATAGATCTGGCTGTTGTCGAGCACTTTGGCCATGATCGTCTTATCCGGCGTCAGATCGTACATCTTCGGTCCGCTCACCGAGACGGCATAGATGGTCCCATTCTGTCCCGCCGCCACAGGTTTGCCTCCCTTGAGCTTGTGCGTGCGCCCGTAGGCATGGTCGTGTCCGGCGAGCACAAGATCGACGTTGTACTTGTCGAACAACGGGACCACCACCGATTGGATACGATCCGCCTTACGGTTCCGCGCGATGGGATAAGGAGGTTGGTGTTGGAAAACGATCGTCCAGCGGTTGGGATTGTCCCGCAGGATCTTTTCCAGCCACTGAAGTTGCTCCGCTACGATTTTCTTGCCCGCCCCCGCGTCGCCCTTTCCACCGAATATGTTGGCGTCTAACGCGATAAAACGGGCGCCCTGGTAATCAATGTAGTACGACTGCCCGCGGAGGCTTTCCGGACCATTTTCCGGCAGGGTGAAGTGCCACCGCCACGGGTCCGGGGCGCGCACGGGGTTATCGTCTTTCGAGCCTGGCGCGGGGTGCAGATCGTGATTGCCCGGTACCGGGAGACTCGGCACCATGGCGCTGATGAAGCCCATCGCGTCGCACCATTCGCCCCACAGGGCGTCTTTATAGCCATCCGCCACCAGGTCGCCGGCGTGAATGATGAAACGCGCATCCGGCGCAGCCGCGAAAGCGGTTCGAAACGTCCTGGAGCACAAAGAGCGGATGTTGTTCTGGGCATCACCCAGATACAGGAAACGGAACCGTTCGGGACGAGCCGCCGCAGTCTGGAAGACATTCCACTCGCTCCAAGAGCTTCCATCCCCGACCCGGTAGCAGTACTTCGTTGCGGGCTTCAGGTTGTCGAACCGGACCGAATAATGCGCCGCCGCCGGGGCGTCCGCAGGCGTCACAACTTCTCCTTTGGCTGACACTTTCTGCGCTGACTTCTCGAACGCCGGATCCGGACTCAGGGGGGCGATCTGGGCTTGTGGGTTCTGCGCCAAAGCGCTGGTGCGCCAGGTTACCGCATAACTCCGCGCCGGATCCCCGGCGATCGTCAGAATGATCCGGGACGGCGCGGCGGCGGAGGTTTGCGCCGCCTGTTTCTGCGCAGCGGCATAGGACATCCATGCCAGCGCGGCGGCGAGTGCCAAAAACGCAATAGGCTTCTTCAGTCTTGTAACCATTTCGTCACATTCCTATAGGGTAGATTTTACCTGTCCCGGCGGCGGCGCTCCGCCGCCGGACAGTTGAGAACAGGTCAGAACTTCAATTTCAGGGCCAGTTGAATCACTCGCGGACCGCCCCGCGTCTGCTGAATTTCGCCGAAGGAGGCGTTGTTCATGTTGCGCTGCGGGTTGCGAAACACGGGCTGGTTGAGCGTGTTGAAGGACTCGGCGCGAAACTCGAGGGACATCCTCTCCCTTAGCCGTGTGTTCTTCGCCAGCACCAGGTCGAGCCGCCGCTGGTCCGGTCCGCTAACCACGTTCCGGCCCAAATTGCCGAAGGTTGGACCCGACGGCACAAACGCGCTGCGGTTGAAGTACATATTCACCCGTGACGACACGGAACCCTTGGTCACCAGATCCTTGTGCGTCATGCCGGGCGCAATATTCGGCCTGGGGTTGGTGGAGTTAAACAGGAACCCGCTCGAAGTGCCGTCGATGACCGAGAACGGACGCCCGCTCTGGAAGGTGCCGATGCCGCTCAAAGACCACCCGCGCACCAGCCGGTTCTTCCTCCACGGGAACTCCCACGTTCCGCTGAAAATCAGCCGGTGCTTGCGGTGGAAATCGGACACCGCGCGGTTGAGCCACGGGCGGGTCTGGTCGTGCTCCACCTGGAACTTACCTTCATCGGAGAAGATATCGATGGCTTTCGAGAAGGTGTAGTTCGCTTTGAACATGTAGCCGCGGCCGAAACGCTTTTGGATGCTGGTCTGGAGCGCGTTGTAGATGGAATTGGAGTTCGAAAACAACGTGTTGACGCCTTCATCCTCATCGAAGCCGAGCAACGCCACCCGCAGTTCTCCGCCGATGGTGCAGGAACTCGGGCTTACCAGCAAGTTGCAGTCCGGCGGCGGCGTTTTCAGGTTTGTGAAGACGCTGCCCGTGGTCGTGTAGTAGTTCCCGGTGAATCCGCCTCCGGGAACGCCGGGGCGGGGCAGAAAGCCGATGGTGTCGACGTCGATCGGCGGATTGCCGTTGACGATCTGGAGCAGTTTGGTGCCCTTGGTGCCCGAATAGCCCACCTCCCACATCCAGTTCCGCTTGAACTCCCACTGAATGTTCATGTTCCACTGCTGAATGTAGGGCGTGGCCAGGCTAGGATCGACCATTTGCGCTTCCATGGCTTCGAACTGCTGTCCCGGAGCGTTGGATCCCTGCAAACGCGGCGAGCCGCTGCTGAAGTAAATCGAGAACTTCGGGATGGGGAATACGGGGAAGCCGACGGGCCAAATGTTGTAATCGCCCAGATCGTTGAGCTGATTCTCTTGGAAGAAAGGCGCTTGCTGCCGCAGCGAATTCGCGAAGGCGCCCGTGGTCCGCTCGAAGAACATCCCGTAACCGCCGCGGAGCACGAATCTGCGGTGCCCCATCGGCGACCAGGCGAAGCCAAACCGAGGCATGAAGTTATTCCAGTCCGACGGAATCACGCTCTTGGTTGACGCCTTCCTCAAGTTCGCCTCTCGCGCTCCGGGGATCGACTCAGGCTTGAAATTCGACGCCATCACAAATCCCACCTGGGGGTCGTTCGCCTTGACGGCGGCAGGATAGTCAAAGGCGCTCAGGATGCCGTTGACTTCCCACGGAGGACCAAAGTGCTCCCAGCGTACCCCGATGTTCAGCGTCAGGTTGCGGGTTACCCGCCAGTCATCGGCGACGAACGCGCTCTGGTCCGCCAACCGGTATCCGCGGACGGTGTGCCCGAAATTGACGGCGGTGTCCGATATCTGGCGGGTGCGGTTTCGATCCCCAGGGTCGGGGAATCCGACGGTCATGAAGGCCATCCAACTGCGGAGGTTTTTGCGGCCGTTCTTCAGCTCCTGAAGGTTGCCATTAAGCTGGTTCTTGCGAATCTCGCCCCCGACTTTCAACGAGTGGCGTCCTTTCACCATGCTCAACGTGTTCCCATAAGTGAAGGAATTCTGGACGTCCAACGTGTTGTCTTCCAGGGTCCCGAACTGGAAGCGGTCGCCGGAATCCCGGTCTCCCCGAATGCCGAAGGACGACAAATCCGGGCGGATGCCGGCTAAGGGATTCTTCAGCCCAAACTGCTCATTGGTGAAATAGGGGACCGCCATGGTGTCGTTACGGTTCCGGAAGTATCCGGCGCGGAATTCATTGGCCATCGTCGGGCTGATAATGTGGGTGTCCGTGACCGAAATGGTCCGCTGGACGGTGTTCTTGTTCCGTTCGTAGCGCGACAGGGCGCGGCTGTTGGCCAGCGGGTCGTTGCTGGGTTGGTCCGCGAAGAAGAACCGTCCCTTGATGCGGTTGGAGGCCGAAATCTGGTAGTCGAGATTCGTGCTGAACTGGTTCTGGTGGTATGTGGCTGGGATCACAGAGATCACTACACAGCTAGGGGCCACCTGCGTGGCGCCAATAAGGCGGCAGTCCGTGCCGTTCGCGCCGGACGGGATGAGATAGCTTCCGTCCGGGTACTTGGCCTTCAAGAGCGCCCTCGAGATCGGGTTCACTACCGACAGGTTTACCGGACCGCTTGCCGCCGGCCAAATCGCCCGCACAAACCGGTTGATTCCCTCATCCGAACGATCGTCGGTCAACGCCTGCGGCAACCGCAAAATGTTGCTCGCCGCGTCGACATACGATGTGCTGGCCTCGGTTCGCTGGTAGGAGGCGAAGAAAAACAGCCTGTTCTTGATGATGGGACCGCCCAGGGTGCCTCCGGCCTCGTTGCGGCGCAATAAGGGCCGCTTCAGTCCCGCGCGGTTATAGAAAAAGTCGTTGGCGATCAGCTTTTCATTCTGGAAGTAGTGGTACAGGGTGCCCCGGAACTGGTTGGTTCCACTCTTGGAGACCAGTTGGAAGTTGCCTCCCCCGTTGCGCCCCGTGGAGGCGTCATACAGGCTGGTTTGCAGCTTAACCTCTTCCAAGGTTTCCGGCGCCGGCGCCATGTTGCGCGACAGCGATCCGCCGCCTTGGTCGATGGTGCCTTGCTCGCCGTTGATGCGGCTGTTGCAGCACAGCAAGTTGGTGACATCCACCCCGTTGAAAACAAAACTGTTGCTCGTAGTGCGCGCGCCATTTACGCTCGGCGAAATCGAGGCGTTGTCGTTCGAGAGAAGTTCGCTGATGTCCGCCGCGACTCCCGGTTCGATCATCAGCAATTGCGTGAAATTGCGCGAAGATGTGGGCAGGCTTTCCAGTTCCCGGCTTTCCAAGGTGCGAACGACCGTCGCCGAACTCGACGAAATCATGTCCGCGTCCGCTACGACCTCAATGCTCTGTCCCACGTCGCCTACCTGCAACTCCACATTGACGGTTGCAACCTCCGAAGTGCTGACTGTGACTCCCTCCTGAATGAGCTTCTTGAAGCCACTCCGTTCGAAAACCACCTGATAGTTCCCGGTGGAGAGAAAACGGGCTTCCCACTGTCCGGTCTCATTCGTGGCTACTGTGCGCTTCTCCCCGGTTTCGACTCGAATAAGGGTCACAGTGACTCCAGGAATCGCCGCCCCGGTGGTGTCATTTACCGTGCCCTGCAACCCAGTGTTAGCGCCTGTCTGCGCCAGAACCGAGCCTGCCGCCAAGCTCAGGGAAAGGATAACGGTGGCGGCGGACTTGCGCCTCCCCAATACTCGAATGATCTGATTCACGGTTTGCTCCTCTGCCTGGCCTGTGCCAAGCCCTGCCTTTGAGACTAACCGCCTTGTATGTTAGTCCCGTTACAGCCTAGTGACAAGTAGAAAACTGTGCTTTACTAGTTAACGAGCGCCGTTCCGATGACCCCCCTGGAGGCACAGCCCGACGAACTCCAACGGGAATTGCAGCGTGTGCTGGCGAGCAAGATGTTCAGCCAGTCGGACGCCATGCGCCGGTTGCTGTCCTATTTGGGTGAGAGGGCCGCCGGAAGAGATCCGGGCGCCTTGAAAGAGTACACCATTGGCGTCGAAGCTTTTGAAAAGTCAGCCACATATGATCCGCAGGAAGACCCCACCGTCCGCGTGGTGGCGAGCAAACTGCGCCGCAGGCTCGATGAATATTATCTGACCGAGGGCGCCGGACGTCCCTACCGCATCGAGATTCCCAAAGGTCACTACCAGTTGCAACTAGTGCCCCAAGCGGGGACTGTAGCAGAGAGGCAGGTCGACCATGCCGCCCTGGCCCGCAGGTGGCGGTTGGCTGCGCTGGCGTTAGCTGGCTGTTTGGCTCTGGCTCTGGTCGCCTTTCTGGTCTTCCCTCCCGCCGGCGCGCCGTGGGCCAAGACGCCTGGTGCTTCCACCATAGGCTGGAGCGGGGATTTGGAGGCGTTCTGGCGACCCTTCTTGGATAGCCGGCGCCCGATTTTAATCGTATTTGGAGCTCCGCTGTTCACGAAGTTCTCGGGTGCTTTCTTTAGAGACCCCAGGCTCAACCTTTGGGAGGAGGCGGAACAGTCGGAACGGATGCGCAAAGTTCAGCAGACCCTGGAAAGCCGCTATGCGCACCCGGTATTTAACTACACCGGGATCGGGGAGGCGAACGGCATTTTCCTTTTAGTGAGGTTGTTGCATAGCCGGCGTCCGGACTGCCTGCTCAAACGCAGCACCGCTCTGACTTGGGACGACTTGCGGACCCACAATGTGATCCTGCTCGGATCGCCCAAGTTTATCCCCCAGTTGAAGGACCTGCCCTTCGAGCAGGACTTTGTCATCGACCGGGGGTCTGTGCGGAACTTACGGCCGAAAAATGGTGAGCCGCCCGCCTACAAGGAGGTTCAAACACCGTCCCACTCGGCTGTCCTGGAAGATTATGCTCTGGTGACCCGGCTTCCCGGCTTGCAGGGGCTTGGCAATATCACCATCCTGGGGTCGAGTTCCACAGAAGGGACTTGGGCGGCTGCCGATTATGTGACGGCGCCTACCCATGCCGCGGAAATGGTGAGCAGGATCAGGCTGCCTTCCGGGAGACTTCCGGACGCTTTTCAGGTTCTCATCCGGGCGAAGTTCAAAGACATGGTTCCGGTTGAGAGCAACTATGTGACCCACCGGGTCTTGCAGGTGACGACTCTGAAAGGCGCTCCCTGACGGTGTCCGGCGGAATCGGCGCGACACGCCGCGCGCCCGGGGGGTTGTTTTGGCCGGAGGGAAGGACTATCCTTGCTGAGAAGGGGTTCTCAGAATATGACTGTGAGAGCAGCTATCGTTGTGCTGTTGTTCGCCTGCGTCCTGATGGGGCAGGTAGAACAAGCCACCATAACCGGCATCGTGACCGACCCGACCGGGGCCGTTGTGCCTAAAGTTCGAGTGGCCGCCCGCAACACACGCACGGGCGTCGAAGTGTCCACGGTCTCCAACCAAGAGGGTCTTTACCGCATTCCCTACTTGCATCCCGGCGTATACGATTTGACCGCGGAAATCCAAGGTTTCAAGAAAGCGCGAGTATCCGGACTCCAGCTCACCGTGGGACTGATTGCGACGGTGGACATCAGCCTGGAGGTCGGCTCAGTACAGAACGAGGTGACGGTCACCGCCACGCCGGTGATGATCGAGCAGCAGTCGGCTTCGCTCGGCGCGGTCATCGGCAGCGCGCAGATGCTGGAGTTGCCTCTGCTCGGCCGCAACCCGTATGCCTTGTTGCAACTCTCCCCCGGCGTGCTGCCCAAGGGCGGCGCCGGCGCCGGACCCATCGTTTCCGGCGGGCGCTCGAACACGAGCGAGATCCTCCTGGATGGCGCGGAAACCCGAAACAGCACGACGAACGACATCGCCTACACTCCGCCGCTTGAAGTCGTTCAGGAATTTAAAGTCATCACCAACAGCTTTTCGAGCGAATATGGCCGCTCCGGCGGCGGAGTGTTGACCGCCGCGACGCGCTCCGGCGCAAACGACCTCCACGGCAGCCTGTATGAGTTTTTCCGGAACGAAAAGCTGAACGCGAACAGTTGGACGAGCAACCGCCAGGGTTTGCCCAAGTCGCCTTTGCGCCGCAATGAATACGGCTTTTCGGTGGGCGGTCCGATACTGATTCCGCGCGCATATAACGGACGAGACCGTTCGTTCTTCTTCTTCAACTGGGAGCAGATCCCGCAACGAGCGCCCGATAACATTAACGCCACTGTGCCTACGGCGGCTGAGCGCGCCGGCGACTATTCCGGGACGCTGGATGGATCGGGGAATGTGATCCGGATCTTCGACCCGGCCACCACCCGTCCCGATCCGAGCCGCGCCGGGCGCTACATACGCGACCAGTTTCCGGGCAACCGGATTCCCAGTTCGCGCTTCGATCCGATCACGCTCAAGATTGCGGAGTATTTCCCGCTGCCGAATCGCACCTCGCGCACTCAGAACCTCGCTCTGAACAATTCGCGGGCGAACGACACCTCGAAGCTGTTCTTCCGCATTGATCATGTGCTGAACGCGAAGCACCGGCTCTTTTTCAGCCACGGGCGCCAGAAGCAAGACCAGAACACGCCCGGCGTGAACCTGGCCTTTCCGCCCGAAGGCGTAAACGGGGAGCAGGGCAAGATCGGCAACCGCCCCCGCCTGGTCGTGCTGAGCGATACGGCCACTTTCCGGCCGAACCTGCTCGGCGAGTTTCGCGCCAGCCTGGCGCGTAACGTCACTGCGACGCGGCCGCGCAGCGCGGGATTCGACTTCACCCAACTCGGCCTGCCGGCTTACCTGAAACAGCAGGCTCGGCAGTTCATGTTCCCGCGCATCGACACCGCCGACGTGACCTCGCTCGGGCCGGACCGGGCTTCTTATTTCACCGACGCCGAACACGCTATCGAAGGACAGGGACACATTACTTGGATTCACGGCGCCCATTCGATCAAGACCGGGGCGGTCCGGACTTTCCACGCTTTCAATGTGACGCGCGCCGAAAGGCCAAGCGGGCTTTACAGTTTCGCGCGGAGTTACACCCAAGGTCCTGACCCGGCGTCTTCCAGCGCCAGCGCGGGGTTTGGGGTGGCTACGCTGCTGTTGGGCGCGCCCACCGGAGGCCAGTTCTCGTTGGATCCCTCGCTAGCGGCTTCTCAGAAGTACTACGCATGGTATTTGCAAGACGATTGGAAAGCCACCCGCACGTTGACCCTGAACCTCGGCATTCGGTGGGAGTACCAATCTCCGTGGACCGACCGTTACAATCAGCTCGCATGGTTCGATCCCGACTACCCGGATCCGCTCACCAAAGCCAAAGGCTTGCTGCGGTTCGCCGGAAGGGATGGAAATCCCAGGGAGCAGACGGATCCCGACAAAAACAACTTCGCCCCGCGGGTCGGACTCGCCTGGCAGTTCCAGCGCCGCACGGTCCTGCGGGCGGGATGGGGACTGTTCTTCTCCCCCGGTTCAGGTGGGATTGGCTCCGGCGCCAGCGACCTTGGTAGCGGTTTTCTGACCCAAACATCGATCTACCTCGGTCCCCCGGTCGCCGCGCCGAATACGCCCCCTCCGGGTGCGTCCCTGGCGGACCCGTTTAAGACCGGCTTGATCCAACCGCCTTCCACCGGCGTCGGATCGAGCGCCAACACGGCGTTCCGCCAGTGGGTGACGCCCTATGCTCAGCAGTGGAATATCAACATTCAGCGGATGTTGTCGTCGGATACCTTGATCGAAACGGCGTGGATTGGAAGCCGCGGGCAACGGCTTTGGGTCAACCGTTCGCGCAGCGCGGTGTCCACCCAGTACCTGTCTCTGGGACCGGCGTTGGATGAACTGGTGCCCAATCCGTGGTATGGGATCATCACCACCGGAAGCCTGAGCGCCGCCAATGTCCGCCGCGCCGCGCTCTTGCAGCCGTTTAACCACTATACGGGTGTGACGCGTTTCCGTGACCCGGTTGGGGACTCGGTCTATCATGCCTTCACGCTCCGCGTGGAGAAAAAGGCTCTTCGTTCGCTGACGATGAATGCCTCGTTTACCGCCGGAAAGCTCATCGACAACGTTCAGGAGCGCTTTTCCGGGCGGACGAGCTTGCTCGACCCCAACAACTTGCGCCTGTCGCGCTCGATCGCCGATTTCGACCGCCCCAAGTACTTCGTCGTCAACTACATTTACGAGTTGCCGTGGGGCAAGGGCAAGCGCTGGCTCAGGCAGGGTCCGCTGGCGGCGGTGGTAGGCAACTGGCAATTGAGCGGCATCACGACGTTCGCTTCGGGCACTCCCGTGGTGGTTACCGGACCGAACGATACCCGGTTGCCAGGGGTTGGAGGCTACGCCAACCGGCTGAAGTCCGGCTATCTCGCGCCTGAGCAGCGCACTCTGGACCGCTGGTTCGACACCACGGCATACGCTCCGGCGCCGACTTACACCCTGCCCAATGGGTCCCGCACCGAACCCAACGTCCGGAACCCCGGCATCAAGACTTTCGACCTGAGCGTGAGCCGCGCGCAACGCTTTAAGGAACGCATGAGCATACAGTTCCGGGCGGAGTTTTTCGGGGCATTCAATACGCCACAGTTCGGGGACCCCACCGGCTCGGTCACATCGGTCAACTTCGGCCGAATCACTTCGGCTAGCGGTTCGCGGAATATCCAGCTTGGCCTCCGAATGGCGTTCTGATGTCATCGGGCCGTCTGTGGATCCTGTGGGCGGCTTTCGCCACAGCGGCAGCCGCCCAGGAATTTCAGCCCTCCGCTCCGTATCACGCAGTGTTTTTCTACCCTTGGTATCCGCAATGGACCGACCGCGGACACCGGCCGCCCGACAACTGGTTCTCCAACTATCTCCCCGACCCCAACCCTTGCGTCTTCAACCCGTCCGAGGAGCTTTACAGCTCAGCCGACGACCGCATCCTTTACTGGCAGTTGAGCAAGCTGGCGGAGGCGCGAATCGAAGTGGCCATCGCTTCCTGGTGGGGCCGGACTCACAAGACGGACGCGGCGATGCGATACATCCTGCGAGACGTCATGCATCGCCCCGGCAACCCTTATCCCAACTTGCGGTGGGCCATCTACTATGAAAAGGAGTCCATCGGCGACCCTTCGCCGGACGAGATTACATCCGATCTGGAGTACATCCGAGAGACCTTTGCATCCCAGCCGGCTTACCTGAAGATTGGCGGCAAGCCGGTCGTCTTTGTGTACGCCGCGGGCAATGACCAGTCCGGCATGGCTGCGCGCTGGGCCGAGGCGCGGCGCCGAACGGGTTTTTACGTCGTCCTGAAAGTCTACTCCGGCTACCGTAACGATCCCAACCAGCCGGATAGCTGGCATCAATACGCGCCCGCCAACCGCAGCGACCGGCAGACGCCGTACTCGTGGATGGTGAGCCCGGGGTTCTGGTTGGATGGCGAGAATGTGCGCCTCCCGCGCGACATTGACGCTTTCCGCAAAGCCGTAGCGGAGATGACGGCGGCCAACGTCGAATGGAAGCTGATTCAAACCTGGAACGAGTGGGGCGAGGGAACATCCGTCGAGCCGGGAGAAGAAGTGATTCAAACCCTCAGCGGCAAGGCAGCCCCCAATCCCGATGGCAAGCCTTTCCGGAATCTTTACATCGACGCTTTGCGGGAACTGCTGCCGCCGTTGGAGAAGGGGACCGGCGCCAGCCAGTATGACAGCCGCATCCGAAGCGCCGCCAGCGGCGCGCCGGGTCCCATCAGCCCGCATGAGTTGGTCAGCATCGCGACAACCTCTGACACGGTCTTGATGGACTGCGAGCAGGTTCCCGCTCTCGGCCGTGAAGGCGAGCGGGGTTTTTTTCAGGTTCCGAAGAGCGTCGCCGGGCGGGCCTATGTCAGAGTGGATGACGGAGCGGACTGGCTGATGGCGCCGGTTGTGGCCGCCAATCCCGCCCTGTTCCATTTCAATGGGTGCGCGGCGGCGCTGAATGAGGACGGTTCCATCCATAGCGAGGAGAATCCGGCTGCGGCGGGCAGCATCGTGTGCCTGTTCGCCACCGGCGCCGGAATCGAACCGCGCCCGCCGGTCGTGGTGGAATTCGGTGGCGCCCCGGGAGAAATTCTTTTTGCGGGCGAATCAGGCGCGTTGTTTCAGGTGAACGTCCGTTTGCCAGCCGGCTTGCCCGGTGGCGCGATTCCGGTGGTCCTGAAGGTTGGCGAGACGCCGGCGCAGCCTGGCATTACCATATTTGTGAAGAAAGGCGGCTCATGAAAAGAATCCTCCCGGCGGTGATCAGCGCCCTGATGACGGCCTCCGTTTGGGCGCAAGGCGTGGATCCCTCCACGCTGGACGGCAAGGTCTTGCTCGGCTATCAAGGCTGGTTCAATTGCCCGGGCGACGGCAACCCGCAGCCCACGTGGCGGAGTTGGGCTCGCGGCGAGCCCTCGCCTCAGACGCTGACTATCGATATGTATCCGGATCTCCGGGAATTCGACCCCGCCGACCTTTGCGCCGTTCCAGGTTTTACGATTGGGAAGCAGCCGGCTTACCTTTTCTCCGCGTGGAATCCCAAGGTGGTCGCCCGGCACTTCCAGTGGATGAAAGACTACGGATTGGACGGCGTGCTGGTGCAGAGGTTTGTCACGGTCATTCCGGCGCGCCGGTCGAGCGGCGATGTGGTGCTTAAAAACATCCTGGCGGCCGCGAAGGAGACCGGGCGGGTCTTCGCGATTGAATACGACGTCACCGGGTCCAAGCCCGAAGCGTTCCCGGAAATCATGAAAGAAGACTGGAAATACCTGGTGGACGAACTCAAAGTTACGGCTCACCCCGGATATTTGCGCCACAAGGGCAAGCCGGTGCTGTCCGTTTGGGGAATGGGATTGGAAGATCCGCGGCACCCTCCGCGGGAACCGGAAGCCGCCAAGAGCGTGGTCCGCTGGTTCAAGTCCGAAGCGCCGCCCGCTTACCGCGTCACCTATATGGGAGGAACGCCATCCCGTTGGCGAACGCTCACCGCCGACGCGCAGAGAGATCCGGGTTGGACCGAGGTGTACGCCATGATGGACGTCGTGCAGCCGTGGACGGTGGGGCGCTATCGCGATTTGTCCGGCGTCGACAAGTGGCGGCAAGAATACATCGAACCCGACCTCGCGTTGACCAAGAAGAACGGACAGGACTATATGCCCGTGATCTTCCCCGGGTTCTCATGGGCGAACCTGAAGAAGGACGCCAAACCGAATCAGATTCCGAGGCTCGGAGGGCGTTTCCTCTGGCGGCAGGCATTCAACGCCCGCGAAGCCGGGGCCGCGATGCTGAAGATCGCCATGTTTGATGAAGTGAACGAGGGCACGGCGATGTTCAAGCTGGCCGCCAAACGGTCCGATGCGCCCGACCAAGGTTACTGGTTGACGCTGGACGCCGACGGAGAAGACCTGCCGAGCGATTGGTACCTGAGGCTTGCCGGGGAAATTACGCGCATGTTCCGAGGCCAGCGTTCTCCTTCACCGGAACTTCCCGCCAAGCCGGGGCCGCCGCGGCCGGCGGCCGGGCGGTAAGCGCCTTTGCCCCTTGTTTTGCGGGGGGCGGAGGAATTTGTGGTAGAATCCGGTCGGGTAACCTTTTCTTATGGACAGCCGACGAACATTCCTTTTGAGCGCGGGGGGCGCCGCGCTGACGCATCTGACTCCCGGCAAGGCCTCCGCGGCGAACCGCATTCGCGTGGCTGTGTTGGGCGTCAACGGACGGGGCCGGGACCACATCGCCGGATTCATGAACGTACCCGATGTCGAAGTGGCCGTGCTTTGCGATCCCGATGGCAAGCTCCTCGCGGAACGCGCTGAACAGTTCGAGAAACGTTACAACCGCAAGGTCGAAACGGTGGCCGACCTCCGCCGCGTGTTCGACCGGAAAGACATCGACGCCGTAAGCATCGCCACCCCCAACCACTGGCACTCGCTCGCCGCGATTTGGGCGTGCCAGGCGGGCAAAGACGTGTACGTTGAAAAGCCCGGTTCGCACAACGTTTGGGAAGGCCGCAAGATGGTGGAGGCCGCCCACAAATACAATCGCATCGTTCAACACGGCGTGCAGTTGCGCTCTTCGGAAGCCGTACAGGAAGCGGTCGCGCATTTGCGGAAGGGCACCATCGGCAAGGTCTATATGGCGCGGGGCTTGGTGTTCCGCTGGCGCCCCAGCATCGGCAAGAAGGGTCCTGAGCCCGTGCCCAGCTACTTGAATTATGATTTGTGGCTCGGACCTTCAAAGGAGGTGCCCTTCTCCCGCCGCCATGTTCACTACAACTGGCACTGGCACTGGGAGTGGGGCAACGGCGACGTCGGCAATCAGGGCATCCACGAAACCGACATGTGCATGTGGGGTCTTGACGTCGGGCTGCCAACCCGCATTACGTCCTTCGGAGACAAGTTCCTCTTCGACGACGACAAGGAAACGCCCGAGGTCCAGACCTCGCTGTACCACTATCCGGACCAGAAGAAGATGATTCAGTTCGAAGTGCGCCACTGGTGCACGAACGACGAAGGCGGCGTCGGCGTGGGCAATATCTTCTATGGGTCGGAGGGAATCCTCCTTATAAAGGGTTACGAAACGTACGAGATTTATCTGGGCCAAAAGCGCGAGAAGGGTCCCGCCCGCAAAGCCGGCGGCGACCATTACGCCAACTTCATTCGCGCCGTCCGCAGCCGCAAGACCTCGGATCAGAACGGACCTGTCGAAACGGCGCATTTGTCGAGCGCGCTGGCGCACCTCGGCAACATCTCCTACCGTCTTGGCCGCACGCTCACTTTCGATCCCAAGACGGAGAAGTTCGTGGGCGACGAGGAAGCCAACGCCATGCTGAAACGGAATTACCGGAAGCCGTATGTGATTCCGGAAAAGGTGTAGTCCCCTCCCGCAAGGGAAACTCGCTGAGGCGCCGGCGGCCGCGGGTGGCCCGCAACACCTGGCGGCGCGCCGGCGCCGATTTCTTTCTAGAGATCCTGTTTTATGGGGTTGCCACAGGCGGCGGTCGGGATTCTGTCGGGATGCTGGGCGGCATTCTTCGTTTACATGCTCGCGCATCACGTCCGGGTGCGGCGCAAGCGCGGGGCCGAACCGCCAGCTCCCCGTCCGGGTGAGCTTCGCGCTCCGGTCTCCATGCTGGGCTTGTTTTTGGAGGGAGTGGGCGTCTTCCTTGCCTTTTGGAAGCCGCGTCCGCTGGTTGAAATCTCCACCGCGGCCGCGATGGCAGCCATTGTGACGGCGCTCCTGTCCGCGGCGCTCGGCTGCGCCGCCATCCGCCGCTTGGGCATGCAGTGGCGCATCAAAGCCGTGGTGGCCCAGAGCCACGAACTGGTCACCTCCGGACCTTACGCTTTCGTGCGCCATCCGATCTTGCTGGCGTTCATGGGACTCACGTTCGCCACGGGTCTCCTTTTCGCCACCGCAGGACGTCTGGCGCTTGCGGTCCTTGTCTTTCTCGCGGGCACGGAAATCCGCGTGCGCGCCGAGGACCGACTTCTACGCCGCCGCTTTGGAGAAGAGTTTGAGTCCTACCGCTCCAAGGTGCCGGCTTATCTGCCCTTTCTGCGCTGAAGCGGCTACTTCGTGAGGGCGCAGAACCGTTCGTATGCTCCGTCCCAGCCTTCTCGGGACTTCGCCTCGACCACGGTGACCGGAAACGACGCCTTTACCACGGCGCGCGCCTCTTCGAGGCTCTTCAGCGCTCCCGCGCCGATGGCCTGAATGAGGACGTTGCCCGCCGCCGTCGCTTCGCTCGGCCCGGCCACAACGCGGCGCCCCGTGGCGTCCGCCACGAACTGATTGAGGGTCTGGTTGCGGGAGCCGCCGCCGACGATATGAATCGTGTTCAGCCTGCGTCCCAATACGTCTTCGAGGCTTTCCAGCACCTGGCGGTAGCGCAGCGCCAGGCTTTCCAGGATGACTCGCGACATCTGCGCCGGGTCCGCGGGTGGTTGCTGCCCTGTTTTTTCGCAGTAAGCCGCAATCTTAGCGGGCATGTTGCCGATTTCAAGGAAGGCATCCGGGTTGATGACCGCGGCGAACGGTTTCGCTGAAGCCGCCATCTCCGCCAGTTGCGCGTAGTCGTACTGCCTGCCTTCCGCCGCCCACGCCTTGCGGCATTCCTGCAAGAGCCACAGCCCGGCGATATTCTTCAGCAGCCGGATGGATCCGCCGTAGCCGACTTCGTTGGTAAAGTTCAGCGCCAGCGTCTTTTCGTTGATCACCGGCGTCGCCTGCTCGACGCCCATCAACGACCATGTGCCCGAACTGATGTAGCACCAATCGCCGCCCTCGCCGGGCACTGCCGCCACAGCCGCGGCGGTGTCGTGCCCCGCGGTTGCATAGACCGGAACGGGGCCCGTGCCGCAGCTTTCGGCTAGCTCGTCCAGCAGCGGACCGAGCAGAGTTCCCGGAGGGACGATCTCCGGAAGGATACGAACCGGCAGGCCGAGCCGGTCGAAGATTTCCGTGGCCCAGCGCTTCTCAGCCGGATTGTAAAACTGCGACGTGCTGGCGATGGTCAGTTCCGCCTTCTGCGCTCCCGTGAGCCAGTAGCTGAACAAATCCGGCATGAACAAAAGGCGGGCGGCTACGTCGAGCGCGGGCGTCCCCGACAGCTTGATGGCGTAAAGCTGATACAGCGAGTTGAGCTGCATGAACTGAATGCCGGTGTGCTGGAAGATCTCCTCGCGCGGCATCACCGCGAAGGTGCGCTCCAACATGCCGTTGTTGCGCGCGTCCCGGTAGTGGCGCGGGTTGTCCACCAGAGCGCCGTCCGGACCGAGGAGGCCGAAGTCGACTCCCCACGTGTCCACCGCAATGCCGTCCAGCTTCAGCTTCCTTTCGCGCCCCGCCTTGGTCAGCCCTTCGCGAATTTCATGAAACAGCCGGAAGGTGTCCCAATACAAACCGGTCGGCGTCCGCACCGGCTGGTTTGGGAAGCGGTGGATTTCCTCCAGAACGAGCTTCCCCTCGCTGAGCGTGCCCAGCATGGCGCGTCCGCTTTCAGCGCCCAAATCGATCGCGACAAAAGTGTTCATGGCCACAGAGTGTGTAGTATACCGCTCTCCGTCCGTCTGCCGCTGAAAGGTCCCGCTGTTGCCGGCGTCCTCACCGGTGGCGGGCGAGTTCCGAGCGCTTCAGCCAGTTCACCAGGAACAACGCCGCGATCACAAACGCAGGGCCCGCTATGGTGAGAATCCAAACCAGCTTCACGTTCGCGGGCAGGGAATGGCGCAGCACCATGCCGGTGTAAAGCGCCGCGGCGCCCGCAAAGAACGCCGCTCCAATCCACTCCCAACGCCATGCCAGAATCAGCGCCGCCGCGAGGGCGAAACTTGGAATCAGGTGCAGCAAGAACGCTGCCAGGGTCTGCCAAAATCCCCGTCCCGTTCCGAACACATCCAGTGCGAACACGCTCAGAAACGCGATAAAAGCGATCGCGAGCGCCCGCGGCGCCCAGAACAACGCGATAGCCGTTCGCTGTTTCATGCCTTTTCCGTTCCCGCCTACTTCGCCGCCGGGGGAGCTTTGTACTCCAGAACCTGCCCATCGGCCAGCAACCGCGCCCGCAACCGCTCATACGGGACATCCTGCACAGCCATCTTGCCGTCTATGGCCATCGCCGCCGCCGTCGCCGCCGATTGTCCCAGGATCATGAACACCGGTTCCATCCGGATTGAGCCGTAAGCGATGTGGGAGCTTGACACGCACACCGGCACGAGCAGGTTCGAGGCTTGCCCTTTCTTGGGTACAAGCGACCCGTAGGCGATCTGGTACGGTCCCTGCGTGCTCACCCCGATGTCGCCTTCGTTTTGCACGTAGCCTTCCGGCGTGATGTAGCGCTGTACGTTGTGCGAATCGATGCCATAGGATCCCATGCCCACCGGCTCGGGCGTTGGGCGCCGCTTCAGCAACTCGTGTTCCGTCATGACATACTTGCCTATCATGCGCCGCGCTTCCCGGACGTAAATCTGATGCGGCCAGTTCCCGTTGTCCGTGAATTCGTCTTTCGCCAGCCCCCACTTGGCCATCGCCGTGCGAACCTCCGCCGGAACCCGCGGATCGTTGGCGATGAAGTAGAACCATCCCTGTTGATACGTGACGTGCTCTTGGATGATCTCCTTACGCCGCTCGTAAGACGCTTCCGGGTAGTCCCAATTGCGCCCGATGTTGTCGGTGCTGAACGGGCCATGGTTGTTGGTGTCCGTCTTGGCGTTGGGAATCGGATCGAACTTATCGAATGTCTCGCGCCAACCGGCTTCGAAGATCCGCAGCAAGAGTTCATATTGGCTTGGATCGTAGCCGGGCGGCTTGGGGAAGGGGACACGGTTCGCTTCCACCTGCGTCAGGCAGACGCGGAAATTGTACGCCTGCACCTTCTTGTCGCCATCGCCATAGTTACCAGGGTGTTCCGTGCTGATGCGCGGCAACACTCCGCTCTTGGGATCTCCCGGAATCCGGTAGGGAGAGATCGGCGTCTTGAGCACCCCAAAGTGGTGCCGGTGATGCAGCACGCCCGTCTGAACGCCCGCCCACTTCTCGCCGTAGGTCTTCATCGATTCGCGCCCCACGTGATAGTCCACTCCCGCGGCTGCCATCAGGTCGCCTTCGTAAGTGGCGTCGATGAACACCTGCGCCGTAAACGTCCGCCCATCCAGAGTTCGGATGGAGACGATCCGGTCGCCTTGCTTGCTGACGCCCTTCTCGCGATCCAGCCACTCGTTACGGAGCACCGGCACTTTGGCTTCTTTGATCCACTCCTCGAAGACGTTTTCGGCCACGTGCGGTTCGAAAATCCACATCGTGCGGGCGCCTTTGTCGATCGCCTCGGTGCCCTGCCCGCGATTGCCGTATGCCTCGCGCTTCTGCCACTTCCAGGCTTCGGGTTTTTCGTAATGCTTCCAGACGCGGTGATAGAACTCGCGCGACAAGCCTCCGATCACCGCCTTGTTGCCGGTGTCGGTGAATCCCAAGCCGCCCGCTGAAAGCCCGCCCAAATGGCGCTCCGGGCATACCATCAGCACGGACTTGCCCATCCTTGAGGCGTGCACGGCGGCGGCCACCCCCGCCGAAGTGCACCCGTAAATCAGAATGTCAGCTTGCCTCGGCGCCGCCGCCTCAGCCATCGTCATTGCAGCCAGCATCACGCACCCCATCGCTTTCATCGAATCCGCCGAGCCTCCTGCCTGAGTCTCAATTGTATCCAAACCCGTTCCCTCCGCCGCGCTGCGTTAAACTGCTACCTATGCTGCGCCTGCTTTTGTGCTTGCTGTTGACTTTGCCCGCTTTCGGCGGGGTGACCGCCATCCGCATCGAGGAGCGCTCCGACGTCCTGGATGGCCAGCCGATGGGAAGCGCCGGACCTTACGAGCGCATCATCGCGAAAGCCCATTTTGCGGTCGACCCGAACCTGCCGGCCAACCGCATCATCTGCGACATCGGACTGGCGCCGCGCAACGCGCAAGGTTTGGTGGAGTTTTCCGCCGATCTCTATGTCCTGAAGCCGCGCGATCCCGCTCAAGGCAACGGCGTCGTGTTGTTCGAAGTTTCCAACCGCGGCGGCAAAGGCATGCTGGCGATGTTTCAAAACGGCGCCTCGAGCGCCGACCCTCGCACGCCTCAACACTTCGGCGACAACTTTCTCCTTCGCCAGGGCTTCACGCTGGTTTGGCTGGGCTGGCAGTTCGACGTGCCGCGGGAGCCCCACCGCTTGCGCCTTTACGCGCCGGCGGTGGCGGGTCTCACGGGTCTGGTCCGCTCCAATATCATCCTCGACAAGACGGAAGATGCGGTCTCCCTGGCCGACCGCGGCCATGTGCCCTATCCCGTCATCGATGAAAAGTCCGCCACCCTCAGCGTCCGCGACCGCATCGACGCCCCGCCGCAACTCATTCCCCGGAACCGGTGGCGGTTTCCCGACCCGGGTCAAATCGCCCTCGACGGCGGCTTCCAGCCAGGGCGGATTTACGACGTCGTCTACCGCTCCACCGACCCCCCGCTCTCCGGGCTCGGTCCTGCGGCTATCCGCGACTTGATTTCGTTTTTCAAATACGGCGGAGTCGAGACTTTGCTCGGCGACCAGCGCCGGCACATCAAGCACGCCATTGGCTACGGCGTTTCGCAGAGCGGGCGCTTTCTTCGCACATTCCTTTACTACGGCTTCAACGCGGATGAAAAGGGGCGAAAGGTCTTCGACGGAGTGTGGGCTCATGTGGCGGGCGCCGGGAGAGGCAGCTTCAACCACCGCTTCGCCCAGCCCTCCCGTGATGGACACCCCCTGTTGAACGTGCTCTATCCGACGGACATCTTTCCTTTCACCGACCTCGACCAGAAGGATCCAGCCACCGGACTCCAGGGCGGCATCCTTTCCGCCGCCGCCAAAGCCGGCGTTGTGCCCAAGATTTTTTACACCAACAGCTCCTACGAATATTGGGGGCGGGCGGCTGCTCTCACGCACATCGCCTGCGATGGGTCCGCTGACGCGCCCCTGCCTCCCACTACGCGCATCTACTTCATCGCCGGAAGCCAGCACGGACCGGGCAGCTTCCCGCCGCGCCAAGGCGCAGCGCGCCATCTGCCCAATCCGAATAACTACAGACCCTTCATGCGCGCCATGCTTGCCGCCTTGCACGGCTGGGTGAAGGACAACCAGGAGCCGCCGCCGTCGCGCTACCCCACCATCGCACGCGGTGAGCTTACGCCTCTCGCTTCCCTACGCTTTCCCAAACTCGGCGATGTGACCGTGCCCGCCCGCCCGCAACGCGCTTGGCGCGTGGATTACGGACCCGACTTTCTCACCAAGGGCGTCGTGGCTTTCGAGCCTCCCAAACTCGGGCAGCCTTTCCCCGTCTTCGTTCCGCAGGTTGACTCCGACGGCAACGAGTTGGGCGGAGTCCGTTTGCCGGAAGTTGCGGTTCCGCTGGCCACATACACCGGCTGGAATCTGCGCACCCCGAAAATCGGCGCGCCGGACGAGATGTACAGCATGGTGGGTTCGTGGCTTCCCTTCGCCGCCACCAAAGCCGAGCGCCAGCAGGCCAAAGACCCACGGCCCTCAGTGGCGGAACGCTATCCGAACCGGGAAGCCTACTTGCAAAAGATTCGAGATTCCGCCGCCGCGCTGGTGCGCGAAGGATTCCTTTTGGAAACAGACGCACCGGCGGTCACCAAACATGCCGCCGCGCTGTGGGACCACTTAGAACACGCGCGCTAGGACGCTTTTACCGCAATTTCACCGCCGGCGCCGGCTCGTACACAATCTCCGCTTCACGCCCGCCGTTCAGTATCGAGAGCCGCCCCGCTTCGATCACCAGCTCATTGAAACTGCTGTTCGCCGGAGTCGCCATGATGCCGGCTTCGTCGAACTGCCGCAACAGCGCCCGGCGATCCTCCAGGCTTTGGGCTTCCGTCTCCACCCGGATGGCGCTCTTGATGATGAACTCAACCGAGCGGTAACCGTAGCCCACGGGCGCCAACCCCGGTCCGCCTAAATCGACGTACTGAAAGTAATCCGGGCTCGGCTCCGCGTAAACCGTGGCGCCCGCGCCCGCCGGGCGCCGCGTGTAACAGTACTGCAACCCCCGGTACTGGTCCGAATGCGACAGCCACGCGCCGGCTTCCGCACCGGCGCAGTACATCGTCAGCCCTTGCGTGTTTGTCCCGGGCGCCTCATCCGGAAATCCCAAAGCGTTCTGCACGTTCAGGCACGCTCCGTTGTTCCAGATGACTCGCGCATCCGTCCACAGGAACCCCTCATTTCCGTTGGGATACTTGTCCCGGATCCCGTACACGCTCACCCGCACGGGGAGCAAGCCTGTGATGAAATGCACCAGATCCACGTAGTGGCAGCCGATGTAGGTGAAGGCGTCCGAGTTTTCCGCCGTGCACCAGTTTTGGAAGTTCGAATGCCGGTAATACCATTTCTCCAGCAGACAAGCCGTCCCCAGCCTGAATTCGCCGAACAGTCCCGCGCGATAACGCTGCCGCGCCATGTGGCTCCGGTCGTCGAAACGCTTGTGGTACTCGACTCCCACCAGCAACCCGCGCTTTCGAGCTTCCTCCTCAATCTCCCGGGCATGCTCGATCTTCAACACCAGCGGTTTCACCGCCAGCACATGCTGGTCATGCCGCAATGCGGTCATGATCGCGTTGTAGTGAAGCTGATCCGGAACCGCTACCACCACGATCTGGCGCGGAGGCAGTTTGGAGATCACTTCGCGGAAAAGGTCCGGATATTTGCCATCGTCGTCAAGCGCCGGGTAGGGGGTGAAGCGCTGCCCCGGAAAAGCTCGCCTTAGTGTTTCCGATCCGGCGAGATCGCGCAGCGGTGCTCCCGTCAGCGCGCACACTGAAATCTCTCCGATGACGCCCTGCCGCTGCATGTGGTAGAGAGACGGCAGGATCTGATCATGAGTAATCATCCCGCCGCCGATGACCGCCACCTGCGGCTTCATGCATTGACCTCCTGCGGGCGCTCGGCCAGCGCCTCCGCGAACGCCTCCGCCAGCACGCTCACGCCCTCCTTCACCGCTTCGGGAGGAGTCACCAGCGGCGGGGCGATTTTCACCGTGCTTCCCATCGGACCCACCGGCGAGAACATCAGCAAGCCTTTCTCGATCGAGCGGCGCACCACCTCCCACGCCAAGTCGCCGTCGGGTTCCTTCTTGCCCGGTTTCACGCAGGCGACTCCCGCCACCATGCCTTTGCCCGCCACCCAGCCGATTTCGGGGTGCTGTTCGGCCAACTTGTGCAACTCATCTTGCAGCAGAGCGCCGACGCGCGCTGCGTTTTCCACCAGTCCTTCTCTCTCGATCACCTCGATGGATGCCAGCGCCGCCGCGCAGCACACCGGGTTCCCCGTGTGCGTCGAGGTCATGCTTCCCGGAGGATGAAGATCCAAAATGTCGGCTCGTCCCACCACGGCTGAAATGGGCAGCGAACTCGATATCCCTTTGCCGAACGTCGCCAGATCCGGCACGATTCCGTAATGCTCGAAGCCCCAGAATTTGCCGGTTCGTCCGAACCCCGCCTGCACCTCGTCGCACACCAGCAAGGCGCCATAACGATCGCACCACGCGCGCAACTCCTTCATGTACTCCACCGGCGCGAACGCGGCCGTGCCGCCCTGATACGTCTCGAGCATGACGCCTGCCACGTCTTCGGGCTTCACGCCGAGTTCCGCCAGCTTCCTTTCAAATAGCCCAAATGACGTGTCCTCGGTCCAGTAGCCGTCCGGAAAGGGAACCTGCACGAAGCCCGGATCCAGGTTGACGATCCAGTCCTTCAGCGCCGGAATGCCGCCCGCCTGCTGCGCGCCGAGCGTTCTTCCGTGAAAAGCTTTCTCGTAAGACACGATCACATTCTTGGAACGCCCTCTCACCCGAAGGCCATTCGTCCGGCAGAGTTTAATCGCGCACTCCACCGCTTCCGAGCCCGTGGTCAAAAGAAATACCTTCTCGAGCGGCGCCGGCAGCAGCCCGGCAATGCGCTCCGCCAGGCGCCCGCGGATCTCGTTCGGGAAACAGTAGTTGGTCAACAAGCCGTGCTGCGCCTGCTTCACCACCGCGTCGATGATTTCTTGCCGTCCGTGCCCGGCGTTGGTGATTAACACGCCGGAGGACCAGTCGATCCAGCAGTTTCCCCATGCGTCGAACACCTGAAAGCCCGACGCTTTGTCCCATACGATAGGCGGCTGCCCTTGCATCGCCACCGGTTCGTACTTGCGCAAGCGTTCGAGAACAGCGATCGACTCCGGTACGGGGATATCAGTCACAATGCGGCGCAGGGCGGTTTCGACGCGCGCCACTCGCCGCGGTGTCAGTTCATAGTTGCGTGCCATGGCAGGATTAAATCTCATATTCTCACATTGCGCTCAAAGGCTTCGCCACGCCCCTGCTAGGATGAAGATATATGGGTTCTTCCTCCCCGGGCGAAATGCCCAAAATCCCCATTGAAGGCGTCGAGAACCTGATTGCTGTCGGATCCGGCAAGGGCGGCGTGGGCAAGACGACGGTGGCTGTCAACCTCGCAATTGCGCTGCGCGGGCTCGGCTACAAAGTGGGCTTGTTGGACGCCGATGTTTATGGTCCGAACGTGCCCCTCATGTTGGGCGTGAGCGAAATCCCGTACGCGGTAGGCAACTTGATTCAGCCCATCGAGAAGTATGGCCTTCGCGTCATGTCCATGGGCTTCCTCAATCCCGGCGACAAACCGCTCATATGGCGCGGACCCATGCTGCACGGGGTGATCAACCAGTTCTTGCGCCAGGTGGAATGGGGCGAACTCGACTATCTCATCATCGACCTGCCTCCCGGCACGGGCGACGTGCAGCTTTCGCTGATCCAAACCGCGCCTCTCACGGGCGCCATTGTGGTCACCACGCCTTCGGAAGTCTCGCTCGAAGACGGGCGCAAAGCCGTCAATATGTTTAAGCAGGTGCGCGTGCCCATCCTGGGCATTGTCGAGAACATGAGCTACCTCGCGTGTCCGCATTGCGGCGAACACATCGATGTCTTCAGCCGCGGCGGCGGCGCGCGCACGGCGGTGCTGATGGACGTCTTCTTCCTGGGGCAGTTGCCTCTGGACCCCGCGGTGCGCGAAGGCGGAGACTCGGGCGACCCCGTTGCGCTTAAGGACGGCTCGGACCCGCATTCCGCGCCTTTCCACGAACTGGCGCGAAAAACCGTTGACCGCGTCCGCGAGACCCGTTCTCAGCCTGGATTCTCCCTTACGGTGGAAGATTAGCGGGGCGAGCGCGGCGCGCGCGGGGCTACAATCCCTTTTATGAGGTCTTTCAGCTTTTGGTTTCTCGCTGTCTCGCTTCTCTGCGCCCAGCCGGCGGATCCTCCCGCGCCCGCCAAACCCAAGCCCGAGCGTCCGTTCCTGCCGGGCTCCAAATGGCGCGCCAACGATCCGAACCGCCCTCTGCCTCCCAAGGTCGACCCCGGTCCTCCCATGCTGCCCCTTCCCCCGCCATCCGACGCCATTGTGCTCTTCAACGGCAAGGACCTCTCGGAGTGGACCGCGGTTCTTAAGAACCAGACGGTTGAACCTGGTTGGAAAGTTCAGGACGGCTACATGGAGGTCGTTCCCGGGACCGGCGCTCTGGTGAGCAAGCGTAAATTCGGTTCCGCACAGTACCACATTGAGTGGGCGGCGCCCACGGAAATCAAAGGAAGCGGCCAACGCCGCGGCAACAGCGGCGTCATTTTGATGCGCCGTTACGAGCTTCAAGTTCTCGATTCATGGGACAACCCCACTTACGCCGACGGGATGGCGGCCGCTTTCTATGGCCAGTATCCGCCGCTGGTCAACGCCAGCCGCAAGCCGGGCGAGTGGCAGTCCTACGACATCATCTTCGAAGCACCCGTCTTTAACGGCGACCAGCTCGTCAAGGCGCCTTACGCCACCGTGTTGCACAATGGCGTGGTGGTGCACCACCACGTCAAGATCCTCGGCCGGACGCGCACAGACGGATCGTACCTGCCCCATGGCCCAGAGGAGCCGTTGATGCTTCAAAACCACGGCGGCGACGCCGTGCGCTTTCGCAACATTTGGGTCCGCCCCCTGCGCAACCCGGAAGAACCGTGAGGGCGAAACGCCTCACCGCTCCGCTACCGCCACCACGTCCAGGCCGAAGGTTGCATCGAGCCCCGGCAACCCCTCCACTTGAATCTCGCTTACCGCCGGCAGCCGGGCGCCATTGAGAAACTGCTTCTCAACACCGTGAATCCGCTCGGCGAAACCGCGCGTCAGTACGTAGTCTCTCAGATAGACGGCCCTTTTCAAGGTGCTCTGCGCTGCCGCCAGCGACTTTTCCAGGCGCTGGAATGCCAAACGGATGTCAGCCTCGCTGTTATGAAAACCCACCTGGCCTCCGCTCACTGCGATCCACGGAGCGCTCACGAGCGCGACGTTGCCGGCTGCCGCGGCGCCGGCTTCCGCCGGTTTGTCAAACCGCGCCACCGCCTCGCATCTCACAAATGCGCGCGTCGGGGCGCGCAGCGTTTGTACATAATGAAACGCGGCTTTCGGGAAAGCCGCGCGCAGCTTGCTCTGCGCCTGCTGGTCCAGCATCGACGCAAAGCAAGTCAGGCTGATGATCTCAGCCCCGTTTGCCGCCCGCCGCATCTCTTCAATGGTCTTTTCCGCCAGCGGAACCAAGGGGTCGAGCGGGTTGTCCGACGACGCCCCGCGAATGCCGATGAAAGCCACTCCATGAGGATTCACGGTCCGCTTTTCCATCGACATGGCTTCGAGCGCCACTTGGGCTCCTTCGGTGGGCAGCGGACCCACCTGCACCACCGTCAGCACCGGAAGCGGCATCCGCCTCTGTGTGAATTCCTCGCTCACGATGGCGGGCACGCGGCGCAAGTCGCCTGTGCCTGAGACCAACGCGCGCAGCCGCACCGGCGCGGCGCCTTTAGTGAGTGAGAACAGCGTCCTTACGGCCTCCCGAACCTGTTGGGAAAGCAGGCCACGGCTGGACAGCGGAACCGCGTGAAAGATCAACCGCCCCGGTTCGACCAGCAGCGCCGCGGGCAGTTCCTTAGGCAATTCGAGCGTTTGAGTCGGCAGTTCTTCGTCCTTCTTCTTCTTCCTCCTCTGAGCCTGAACAGCAACAGCGGCGCCCAGCCAGGCGGCCGCCAGCGAAGTCAACCGGCGCCGGGTCATCTCTTCGCCCAAAATTCTAACCTATTTCGGGGACAGGCTACGCAACCCCCAAATTCCTGCCTCGCCATGGCCTCGCTGGCTATTTGGGGGTTGCGTAGCCTGTCCCCGAAATTGTCAGAAATAGAGCTTTAGGCCGGCGTAGATGCGGCGGGCTTCGCCGCGGGTGGAACTGATGGTTCCGAATAGCGTGCTCGTGGGCGACATGTTCGGGGTGGCGAACATCGGATGGTTGAAAGCCCCCTCCCAGTTGGTGCGGAGCTGCAATCGCATCTGTTCGCGGAGGTGGAAATTCTTGGCCATCGAGAGATCCCAATAATTCACCCCGTCGCCCCTCAGCCCGGTCAGCCGCGAGGGGAACGCACGGATGTTCTGCGCCAACTGCCTCCCGGTCGCCTTTTCAAACCCCGCGTCGGTGTTGAACCACCGCTCGATCGTTCGCTGGCTCTTCGGCAAAGGAATGTCGTGAATGTCGCCGCGGAACAGGATGTTTCCAAACGCCAAAGCTGGTCCCGACTGCGCCTGATAGATCGCCTGCACCTGCCAGCCGCCGGCTACCGCATCCAGCCAGCGGTTCATGCTCCCGCCCCACTTCCGCCGCCGGCCAACCGGCAACTCGTAAACCGGCGTCGCCACGAACCGGTGGGGACGGTCCTGAGCCGCAATCACCTTTTCCGGCAACTCGTCGGTGTCGTTTAGAAAGCTCATCGCCTCCATCATCTTGGAGAAGGTGTAGCTCACGTTGAAGCTCAACCCCTTGCTTAGCCGCTTGCTCAAGCGCGTTTGCAGCGAATGATACCAGCCAAAGCCGGCTGGGTCAGGCGCCTGGATAGAAGTGAAGTGCGGATAGGGCCTCAGAAGCTGGCTTCGCGCCACCGTCTGCCCGGTCAATCCCGAAGCCGCGAACGCCTCGATTCCCAAGAACGGATTAGGCACGGCCGCCGTAAGGAAGTTGATGACGGGCTGATCCCGCTCCGGCGACGTGCTCAGATATTGCCTCGGCACCGGGTCGAATTGCCGCGAGGCCGTGGCGCGAGTGATGCGATTGCCCATGTAGCTCACGTCCAGCACCATCCGCGCCGGGAACTGCCGCTGAATCGACAGGCTCCAGTTCTGCACATACGGCGACGAGCGGGCAGGGAGCTGAAACGATACGCCCTGGCCGATATAAGTCAGCATGCTCACCGGCCCTGGGCGCAGCAGATTCGGGAACGGATTCGACAAGGTGGCGATGTAGGTTTGGCCGTTGTCCCGAGTCGGCACAAGCGTGGTTCTCTGGCTGAATCCCGACTGATTGAGCCCCGTGCGATCCACTCCCAGCGTGTCAAAAAAGATGCCGTATCCGCCGCGCACCACCATTTTTTGCGTCAGCCGCAGAGCGAAGCCGAAGCGGGGAGCGAAATTGCGCTTCGGCGTGCCGAACATGCCGCGTGGCTGCCCGTCCCGCCCGGCGAAGGTCAACCCGCCCAGCGTTTTGAAATCCGCCACGCCCAGCTCCGGAATGGGCGACCGCGCATAATTAGCTTGCGCCTGCGCCTGCACCGGGCTCGGCGTGACAAAATCGAACCCCCGCACCATACGGTTGAAGCGCTCCGTGGGCGCCGACTCGTACTCCCACCGGATGCCCATGTTCAGCGTCAGCCGCTTCGACACGCGCCAGTCGTCTTGAATGTACAAACCGGTAAACGTCGACTGCGCCGCGCTCGACGCGTTGATGTCCACGTTGCCGCCCGTAGGAATCCCGAACAGGAAGGACGCCAGACCCGCGCCGATCGGAGGCGCCGCCGAGTTGTCCATAGGTCCGCGCGTGTAATTTGTGCCGAAGTTGATGAGCGGTGTACCGTTGCCAAAAGTGTAATTGTGATCGCGCAACAGCCGGAATTCACCGCCCCACTTCAAGCTGTGGCCTCCCAGAAACTGCGTCGCGCTCGCGCCCCAGGTCTGGTAATTGGTCGTCGAATCCGTGTTCGTGGATTCGCCAAGCTTGGCCATCGCCTCAATGTCAATCTGCGGGAAGGAAACCGCCTGTGGGTCCAACTGCGAAACGAAGCTCGCAGGAAAGCCGATCCCCGCCAGGTCGAATCCCTTGCTGAACGGCTTGTCGCTCTCGGTAAACAGCGTGAACCCGTATTTCACGTTCACCAGAAGCGAGGGCGAGATCACATAGACATCGTCGAGCGCCACCCCGTTCTGCAAACGGTAGCGGTTCAAGCCCCGCGCCTCATTGCGAAACATCCGGTCCCGGTAAAAGTTCAGCCAGGACTGCGTGTATCGCATGAACACCCGGTGCTTCGCACTGATCACGTGATCCGCGCGTCCCATCACCTGCCAGAAATCATTGCTGTTGTCCCGCGCCACCTGATAGTTCTCTTGAAAATCCAATGAACCTGCCTGGTTCGGCATAGCGAAGTACTTGACGATTCGCTGAGCCATGGGATCCAGGCGCGAAGCCGGAATGATGTTGCCCGGGAGAGGATCCCGCCGGAAACGCCCGGAGCCGGCGGGCGTTATGGTCATCGGATCATAAAGTTGATAGCGCGACCCGATCGCCAGCAGCGCCGAAAAGTCACCGCGCCGTTCCGCTTCGGTCGGCACGGTCAGATACGTGCTCGTCGGATTCCGGCGGTTGAATCCCTGGAAGCCGAGGGTCCAGAATGTTCGATTCCGACCGCTGTACAGGCGCGGCAATTCGAGCGGACCGCTCGCGGTGAACGAATACCGGTTCACTTTCCTGGGCGGCGCCATCTGGGCTCGCTTTTCCGCCGTCACCGGACCCGTGCTCAAGTCGTACAGCGCCTTGTTTCCGAAGAAGGTGTTCGCTTGCCACGGATTGGGCGCCACCAGCCAGTTCGCGGTGCCGCGGACCTGGTTGGTCCCGGCTTTGATGCTCATATTGACGTGCGCTCCCATCCCGTGGCCGAAGGACGCGTCGTACTTGGCGACTTCCACCCGGAATTCCTGCACGATGTCGGACGGTGGAGCAAACGAAACCCGGGTGCCGGTCATGTTGGGAATGCCGTCCAGCGCGAACTCATTCGATCCGCTGCGCGTGCCGCCCGCCGTGATGTTCGACATTACGTCCACCGCGCTGGGCAGCCAGTTGTGATTCGGATCCTGCGCGGTGGTGATGCCCGCCCCAAGCTGCATCAGGTACATGACGTCGTCTCCGGCGATGGGCAGGTTTTCCAACTGGTGCCGCTCCACCGTATGTCCCAAAGCAGGCGAACTTTCGTCCAACAGCGGGGCTTCCGCGGTCACCTTGACCGTCTCGGTCACCGCCCCCAACTCCATTCGCACGTCCACGGTCGCCGTCTCGCCCACGCGCACCTCGATCGGCTCCTGCGAATGTCTCTTGAATCCCGAAGCCGTCACTTCGATCCTGTACGGTCCGGGAAGCAGGAACGGCAACTCATAATTACCCGTGGAACTCGCTCGCGCCGGCGTGGTGGTGTTCATCTCCAGATGCACCGCTGAAACCGCCGCTCCCGGAATCGCTGCGCCGCTCGCGTCCGTCACCAGCCCGGCGATTTTGCCCCTCGCATCTTGCGCCCATAGACATTGCCAGCCCGCCGCGAGGATCACCGCGGACGCCAACCACGGGAAAATGACTCTCAAGATCATGGAACTTTCCCAAATCCTCCGCGTTTAGCTTATAACGAATACAGATTCCGCGGGAGCCGGAGTGTGGCTCACCCGCTGCCGCTCCCGCCGGCTGGAGGATTTGCCGCGCTATGAAAGCAATTGACGTAGTTGGCCGGGCGTGGGCTTCGCTCGTCCTGTTGTTGGCTTGCGCCGCCTACGCGCAGGCGCCGCCCGCACTGCCGAAGGCGCTGGAATGGCTGCCCCAGGGCGCCTTGGCCGTCCTCCGCATTGAGCAGCCGGCTGAACTGCTCGACGCCGCTTCCCGGTGGGGCTTGCTGGAGGCGCTCTCGTCGAATCCGGACCTGAGCAACCTTGAGCGTCTTCTCGGGCCGCTGGGCGGAAAATCGCTCGTTTCCGGGCTGACGGCTGGAGGTTTGACGGTGGCGGCATACCCCGGCGACCGCACGGTCATCGTAGCCGATGCCCGCGACGCTTCTTCACTCGAACCTATCCACAAACTCGCCCAGACTCTCGTCGCCCTGCAAAAGAATTCCCCGAAAGCGGGCGATCGCGTCTTCTACCGCGAACACCCCGGCGGCGCCTCTTGGACGTTTGACGGAAAACAGTTCTTCGCCAGCATGGGAGGCCGTTTGGCCATGTCCAGCCGGGCGGACGTCTTGAAAGCCCTCTTCCAGCCGCGGCCTGCCGATTTTCAGCCGCTCAGTTCATGGACCGTTCTTGCGGAAGCCCGGAAGCGGCTCGAAGGCGGCGCAGGCTGGCTCTTCCTCAATCTGGCGCTGCTCAACCAGGACCCGAACTTCCGCAAGTCGCTGGCCGGCGACGGCTCCGCGCTCGACGTGATCGTAGCCGGATTCCTGCGCCAATCCCTGCAAAACGCCCCGTGGGCAGGGCTGGCTCTTAGAATCGAAGGCGGCGAATTTCAGATTCGAGGCTTTTCAGACGGGCGCTTGCCGCGTGCCATGGCCTTCACGACACCCGCCCCGGGTCAAGGCCTGTTGCCGAAGCTAAGCGTGCCGCGCGAGCTGGCCAGCGCCAGCCTGTGGCGCGATTTGGCCCTGTTCTACTCCGCGCGGGACGTCATCTTCCCGGAAAGAAGTTCCGCCGGCATCCTCTTTGAAAACTTCATGGAAATCTTCTTTTCCGGGCGCGATTTGAAGAACGAGGTCTTCGCCCGCTTTCATCCCGCCGTCCGGCTGGTTGTGGCCGAACAGCGGTACGACCCCGCCATCGGAGTGCCGGAAGAGCCCTACCCCGCTGTGGCCCTGGTGTTTCGCGTCGACCGTCCCGACGAGTTCGGCGAGATTTTTGAAGAGGCTTGGCAGAAAGCGATCGGCATCACCAACTTCACCCGCGGGCAGCAGGCGCAGCCGGGAATCATCCTCGACAAGGCCACTCATGCGGGCGTAACGTTCACTTACGGGTATTTCTCCGTGCGCGGCGAGAAGGACCGCGGCAAGTTGCCGGCGCGCTTTAACGTTCGTCCCTCCCTGGCGCGAACCGGACCTTACTTCATCCTCAGCAGCACGGACCAGTTGGCGCGCGACCTCATCGACGCGGTGCGCCGTGAGGACGGGCGCACCCCGCCTCCGGCTTCCGCTGCGCACACTTTAATAGAGATCGGCAGTGGCGCCCAAATCGCCGCTTTGCTCGAGGCGAATCGCGCATCTTATCTCCGCCAGAACGTGTTATCCAGCGGCAAGAAGCCGGAAGCGGCGGCCAAAGAGTTCGACAACAATTTGGCCTTATTGCGCAGGATCGCCGGCGCAACCCTCGCCTTCACCTCCGCCGACGGACAGACGGCTGAGCTTACCGTGCGGATCAAGTAGTATGCAAGACTCCGCCGCTTTATGGTCGCCGTTGGCCCCATCGTCCGCCCGTCCGTGGACGCCCGCTTTAGCTTCCCACCTGCTGCGCCGCGCCGGTTTCGGCGTCAGTTGGGGCGAGTTGCAGCAAGCCGTCGCCGAGGGACCCGCGAAGACCGTGAGCCGGCTGCTTCAGCCGCCTTCGCGCTATGAAGCGTTCGAGGAACGTCTCGCGCCGCTGGCCAGAGGTGGTCCTGAAGCGTGGCTTTACCGTATTCTCGAGACGCCGTGGCCCTTGCTCGAAAAGATGACTCTTTTCTGGCACAACCATTTCGGGGTGGCGGCCTCGCGTTCGACCGCTGAACTCGCCGGCTCCTTCATCAGTCTCCTGCGCCGCCACGCTCTGGGGCGGTTCGACCAACTTCTGGCCGCGGTGTGCCGGCACCCCGCCCTCTACGTGTCGCTCGGCGCGCGAGCATGCCGGAAATCCGCGCCGGAAACCGGTTTGGCTTCGGCGCTGCTGGGCTTGTACACCGTGGGTCCAGGCGTCTTCGGCGAATCCGATGTGCGCGAAACCGCGCGCGCTTTCACCGGCGCATATGTCCTGCGTGACGAGTTCCGCTGGCTCGATTACGAACACGACGCGGGCGAAAAGACCATCCTCGGGCGGAAAGGCAACTTCGATATTGACGGCGCTGTGCGGGTTCTCCTGGAGCATCCCTCCACTGCGCGCTTCATCGTGCGTAAGGTTTACCGCTGGCTTGTTTCCGAAATGGACGAGCCCGCGGGCGAACTCCTGGAGCCTCTGGCGGCAGGCTTTGCGCGCGACTATGACATTGCGCGCCTCGTCGGGACCGTTCTGCGGTCGAACCATTTTTTTTCGGAAGCCGCCTACAAGCGCCGCGTCAAGAGCCCGGTGGAGTATGCCGCCGCGATCGCAGCCGCGCTGGAAATCTCTCCGCCGGCGGCGCCGCTCCATCAGCGCTTGGCCGGACTGGGACAGAACCTCTTCGATCCGCCCACGCGCGAAGGTTGGGCGGGCGGGCGCTCGTGGCTGAACCAGTTCACGCTCGTCGCCCGCGCGAATCTGGCTGCATCTATGCTGGCGCAGGCGCGCCCCGAAGCCGTGGCCGAAAAACATGGTTCGAAGGACGTCCGGAGCTTTTTCGCCCGCCTCCTGATTCAGAGCGAAACGCCCGCGCCAATTCTCGATATTCTGGTTTCCACGGAGTTTCAACTGGCATGAACAGAGGAGGCCACATGCCCATCTCACGGCGCGCGTTTCTGGGCTTTCCGGCGGCGCTGCTGGCTCGTCCGGCCGCTTCCGGCAACGTTCTCGTCGCGGTGCAACTGGCGGGCGGCAACGACGGGCTGAATGCCGTGGTGCCTTTCGACGACGACCACTATGCCCGCCCCCGCCCCACCTTGCGCCTCAGCGCCGCCCAAGTGCGGAAGATCGCGCCTTCCACCGGTCTGCATTCCGAAATGCCCGGCTTCGAGCGCCTGTTTAAAGAAGGACGGCTGGCCATCGTGCAGGCGGTCGGATACCCGAAGATGCACCGCGACCACGGCGCGGCGATGCGGAGCTGGCAAACCGCCAATCCCGCTCCGTCGGGCGAGGAAACGGGCTGGCTGGGGCGGGCAGCCGACCAGGCGTGGAACCCCGCCGAAGGCAATGTGCCCGCGGCATTCGTAGGAACCATCGGACAGCCTCTGACGCTGCGCGCGCGCCGGACGGTCGTACCATCGCTCCGGGATCCCAAAGACTGGACGCTCACCGCCGAGGTTTCCGGTCCGTCTCCGGCATGGGCCGCCGCGCGGCGGGTCTCCACCGTGCTGCACCGCGGCACGGCGTCCCCGTACCCCTCCTGCTCCCTCGCGCAGTCGCTCCGGAACGTCGCGCAGTTCATCCGGGCGGACTTGGGCGTGAGCGTGTACTTGGTCGAGCATGGGGGTCCGCCGCCCGGGGGCTACGACAACCACGCCAATCAAGCGGGTCATCATGCCGTGCTGCTGCGCGAGCTTTCCGAATCGGTCGCCGCTTTCTGCTCCGATCTGGCCTCTGACGGCTGGCTCGACCGCGTGGTCCTGATGACCTATTCCGAGTTTGGACGTACGGTCAGCGAGAACGGGCGGCGCGGCACCAATCACGGAGCGGCGGCGCCGGTGTTCGTTGCCGGAGGGCGGGTCAAGGGCGGGCTGCACGGGGCGCCGCCCGACCTTTCCAAGCTGGAAGGCGATGCCCCGGTGGCATTGATCGACTTTCGCTCCTTGTACGCCACGGTGCTCGAAAAGTGGCTGGGCTTGCCCGCCGAGCCAGTGCTTGGACAGCGTTTTGAGCTGCTCGATCTGTTGGCTTAGCCGATGGGCCGGTTGCGCACGAATCAGCCAAATTGGTATAGTCTGACTAAGCCAATTCATGCGCCACAAGTTTCGGCCCAATTCGGAATCGAGCGTGCCGATTTACCGGCAGGTTGCTGAGTTCATTAAGGATGAGATCGTGGCTGGACGGTATCCGCGCGGGGGACGATTGCCAGCCACTCGAGAATTGGCTGAGCAGTTGGGTCTGAACCGGGCCACCATCCTGGCGGCGTTCTCACTTCTCGAGCAGCAACGCCTCATCCGCAGTTATGTCGGGAGGGGCAGTTTCGTAGTCGGCAACCCCCCGGATACCCCTTCGGGCGGTGAGCCGGAGATCATCAATTTCGCGTCGGGGCGGACGCGTAAAGACCTTGTGCCGTTGGAATCGTTCCGGCTGACGGTGGAAGAAGTCTTAGCACAGGATGACCTTCCAGCGCTGCTGCAACTGGGTTCTACTTACGGTTATGCTCCGCTGCGAAGGTATTTGCTTGATGAGGCGAGAGCGTGCGGTTTGGCGGGTGAGGACGACGAAATCCTCATCACCAGCGGTTGCCAGCAGGCGTTAGACCTTTTGCACCGCGCGCTGCTCGCCCCCGGCGACGCGGTGGCTGTGGAGGACCCCGTATATCCTGGTTTGAAACAGTTGTTTGAGTCCGCGGGCGTCCGTTTGATCGGCATCCCGGTTCAGGAGCGCGGGCTTTCCTTGGAACATCTCCATCGGGTTCTCGAGCGCGAGCGGGCGAGGATGGTGATTGTCACCCCGGAATTCCAGAACCCGACCGGGGCGACGATGGCGGCGCAGGAGCGCGTGCGGTTGGTGGAGATGATCCAGCGCGCAGGCTTGCTGCTGGTCGAAAACGACACCTACGCCGGGCTCCGCTACCGGGGTGAGGAACTTCCCGCGCTCAAGAAACTCGGCGGCGGCGACGTGGTGCTGCTGCGGACCTTTTCCAAAGTCTCTTTCCCTGGAATGCGTGTGGGTTGGGTGTTGGGTCCGCGCCCGCTGCTGGCGCGCCTGGCGGAGATCAAGCGCCACTCGGATTTGCACACGGACAACTTATCGCAGGCGGTGATGCTTCGCTTCGCCGAATCCGGGCGGCTTGAGGCGCATTTGGAACGGTTGCGCGCCGCGGGCGCTGAGCAGTTGAATGTCTTGTTGAAGAGTCTCAAGAAGCACATGCCGGAAGGGACCCTGTGGACGGCGCCCGAGGGCGGCATGAACTTGTGGTTGTGGCTGCCGGACGGTTTGGATTCGGCGGCGGCGGCGGACCGGGCGGCGCGCGAGGGGGTCGCCTTCTTGCACGGACGGTATTTCGAGGTGACTCGCTCGGCGGGCAGAGGGCTGCGGCTGAGCTTCACGGGTTTAGGGCTCGAGGAGATCCGCGTGGGCGTCGAGATCCTCGGGCGCGTTTTCAAAGAGGAGGCGGCGAGAGCGCCGGCGGCGCGTATGCTTGATCCGTCTCCGATCGTGGTTTAGAGAAAAGAGGAAGGAGTCCAGGAAATGTTTTTCGACGAGCAGTTTCGAGTCAAAACCGGCTTAGCCGAGATGTTGAAGGGCGGCGTGATCATGGATGTCACGAACGCCGAGCAGGCGGTGATCGCCGAGAGGGCGGGCGCGGTGGCGGTGATGGCTCTGGAGCGCGTGCCCGCCGACATCCGCAAGGAAGGCGGCGTGGCGCGAATGGCCAACATAGCGAAGATCCGCGAGATCATGCACAGCGTCAGCATCCCGGTGATGGCTAAGGCGCGCATCGGCCATTTCATGGAAGCCAAAATCCTGGAGGCGTTGGAAGTCGATTACATCGACGAAAGCGAAGTTCTGACGCCTGCCGACGAGGAGCACCACATCGACAAGCGCGCGTTCAAGGTGCCTTTCGTGTGCGGCGCCCGCAATCTGGGCGAAGCTCTGCGGCGCATCGCCGAAGGCGCGGCGATGATCCGGACCAAAGGCGAAGCCGGTTCGGGCAACATCGTCGAAGCGGTGCGGCACATGCGGGCCATTGTCAAAGAGATGAAGCAACTCACCGTGTTGGGACGCGACGAACTAGCCGCGGAAGCCAAGCGGTTGCAGGCGCCGTTGGAGTTGGTGGAGTGGGTGGCGCAACACGGCAAACTGCCAGTGCCGAATTTCTCGGCGGGCGGCATCGCCACGCCCGCGGATGCGGCGCTGGTGATGGCGCTGGGCGCCGAAGCGGTATTCGTCGGTTCGGGGATTTTCAAATCGAGCGATCCTGAACAGCGCGCGCGCGCGATTGTCAAGGCGACAACATATTGGAACGACCCCGTAAAGCTGCTCGAGGCTTGTGAGGACCTGGGCGAGCCGATGCCGGGTTTGGACGTCGCCAAGCTGCCCGAATCCGAAATGCTTCAGACTCGCGGCTGGTAAATGAAACCGGTAGGCATTTTGGCCCTGCAAGGCGACTTTGAAGCGCATCGCAAAGCGGTGGAACGCGCGGGCGGGCGGGCGGCGGAAGTGCGCACGGCGGCAGAGTTGGCCCAAGTGAGCGGGCTTATCGTGCCGGGCGGGGAGAGCACGACCATGCTCAAGCTGCTCGACTCGGAAGGGCTATTCGAGGCGTTGCGGCAATTCGGGCTGCGGAAGCCGATCTTCGGCACCTGCGCGGGCGCGATCCTTCTGGCCAAGAACGTGCTCTCGCCCTCTCAGCCATCGCTCGAATTGATGGACATCGACGTGGAGCGGAACGCCTACGGGCGGCAATTGGACAGCCGCGTCGTGCGCATCGAACCGTGCGGGCTCGGTGGAGAGGAGTTGGAGGCTGTATTCATCCGCGCCCCGATTATCCGCCGAGCCGGTCCGGGAATCCGTGTGCTGGCCGCTTACTGCGGAGACCCGGTGTTGGTGGACGACGGACGCCACCTCGCCGCCACCTTCCACCCCGAACTCAGTTCCGATACGCGCATTCACGAACTTTTCCTTAAGAGGGTGGAACAATAGGCGGCCGGGCCCCGCCGTTCGCCGAGATCAGGAGAATGAGGAGGCCGGCGAGGGCGCAGAGGGCGCCCGAGTAAACGCTCATGGGGCGGAAACGGAACTCCACGGTGTGCTCGCCGGCTTCGAGGACGACCCCGCGAAGAGCGCCGTAGACCTCATGGATAGGCGCTGAGACGCCATCGGCCCTGGCGCTCCAACCAGGGTAATAAGGATCGGAAAGAATCAGCATCCCGCGGCAATTCAGCCGGGTCTTGACCACGACGCGGTCCGTTGAACGGTGAATGAGTTGCGCCGAGCCGTCCGCGCAGGATTCCAGCGCGGGAGTATCGCTCATTACGACGGCGGTGCGCCTAAAATTGAGCCCCGGATCCTGAAGCCGGATGCGAAGCTCGCCTTCGCTTCGCACGCGGACCGTTTCCTGCACGGTCCATGCCCGGGGCATGGGGTCGGGATTGCGCCAAACTTTGACGCCGGAAGCGCCCTCGAAAACTTGCCGTTGCTCCTGGCGGTCCGCCTGGCGCGCGACGGAATGCGTGACGCCAAAGAGCTCTTGAGTGCGCGGAGTGTGGAGTTCGAGCCGGAGCAGATTCAGAGGGACTCCCGCCACATAGCCGTTGATGGTCTCCACCGCGTGCCAGTCGCCGAAATTGGTGGGAATATCGGCGTCCGCAACCGACACGCGCGCCGGGCCTTTCCCTGCCGCCACGGCGGCGTTCGACTGAATCCGCAAGTAGTCGGCGATATCGTGGTTGTCTTTCAGCGAAGCGATGAATTTGTTGCGGGTCTTGTCGTGGCGGTTGGAGAGCGTGGCGGTGCTTTCGGCGTACAACTCGACGAGCAAAATGCCCGCCAGCGCCACCACCCCGCCGCGGCGCGTCACACCGCCGCTCCGCCCGGCAG
>Ga0101944_10001055_pt2 | contig 46754 bp, 26 predicted proteins | sample DewCreD2012metaG_FD_75245 | JGI IMG/M metagenome (GOLD analysis project Ga0101944, IMG submission 75245) | Hot spring sediment bacterial and archeal communities from British Columbia, Canada, to study Microbial Dark Matter (Phase II) - Dewar... ... | reverse complement strand
GGTCGGCGAGGTCATCTGCCTCAACAGCAACCTGGGCGCCACCTATCTCTTCACCGCCGACGGACTCTACATTGACCGCGTCTTCCGCGACGCACGCCGCGGCCTCGCCTGGCGGATGGACGCCCCGCCCTCCGACCCCATCATGAACCAGCTCTCCCTCGGCGATGAGCACTTCGGCGGAACATTTCAAAAAGTGCGGTGTGCCGACGGCAGACACAGCTTCCGCTACGTCGTCGGACAGCCCCACTGCTCCGTCGTCGAGCTCCGCGGCCTGCAGAGCATTCGGCGCATGGCGGGCGGCGAGCTCGTCGTCACGAGGGAGCACTTCATTGAGGCCGAACGCCTCCGCCAGCAGCGCGCCCACGAGGTCGCCCAGCCTAAACGCGAAATCATCCGCCGCCTCAAGGGCATCACGATTGATGGCAGGAGCGACGACTGGCCAAAGGAACGCTTCGGCGATGGCTTCGCCCTCGGCTTTGATCCCGACCTCGCCGTCCTATATGTCCTATTCGATGGCAGGGACGACCGCGCAGTCTTCCAGAACGCCGCCAAGCCCGACAGCTTCCTCGAGGCCTTCAAGACAGGCGACGTGGTGGACGTGATGCTTGAGACCAAGGGCGGCCTCGACCCCGAGCGGCCCGACGCCGCCGAGGGCGACATCCGCCTCAGCTTCACCACGATCGGCGCCAAACCCGCCGCCATCCTCTACGACTACGTCGTGCCAGGCACCCCCCAGGAGGCCAGGCTCCCCTTCTCCTCCCCGTGGCGGACGCTGTGGATTGACCGCGTGGCCATTCTCCCAGAGGCCAAGGTCGCCGTCGAGCGCAAGGGCGACCGCTTTGTCCTCGAGGCCGCCGTGCCGCTTGCCGCCATACACCTCGACCCCGCAAAGACCCCCACCGTCCGTGGCGACGTTGGGCGCGTCCTCTCCGACCAAACCGGCACCCGCTCCGTTGACCGCGTCTACTGGTGCAACCAGAACACCAAGATCACGTCCGACGTCCCCTCCGAAGCCCGCCTCCAGCCCAACCTCTGGGGGACTTTCGTCTTCGACGACAAGTAGGCGGCAAGAAGTCAAGCAGCCATCAAATGCCCCAGGGCCCGAATATGACCGGCGTCAGCCTCTCGGAGTGCGGCGACTTGTCGCCGCTCTTGACCCCGGCCCAGGCGGTCCAATCCCACTTTTGAGATTGGCATAAGTGACGCGGCGTCAATTACTTACGGAGGGCACGGCACCGGGCGAGCGGGCATGTTGCCGGACTGCAACACGCTAAGTCATTGCCATGCAAGGTCATACGGCGATTATGGTGAAAGCCGTTGCTGAATCGCAACAGACAGGCCGAGTTGATAAGTGACGCTCCGCGAACCACTTATGTCGTCGTCCGCCCAATGGCTCGCAACTGGCGTTGCGATTCGTCAACATGCAGGCTCCGGCAGTGCGCGCTCGGAGGCGCAACAGCCGCGCGAGATAGGGGGTGAGATCTCGCCGTAAACCCCTGCCGAGCTTAGCCATGCGCATGGGCACCCGCCGGGGCATCCGGCGTATGCCTGCTGGCATGCGCTTTGCATAAAGGACCCCTAACTTTTGGGGTGCGCGGTGCGCCTCAGGGCGACCGCTTCCCTGTCCGGCGGAATACTGAGCGGAAAGGTCCCCAAGATGAAAAGCCTCGCGACTGTCAAGAGGGCGTCTATCCTTGTAGCAGGGGCTCTTCTCCTCCTCGCGGGTACCGCAAGCGCACTGCCGCTGCCGACCGAGGACCTGGTCACCCAAGGCTCGTGGATCGGCAAGTACGGCGCCGACGGCTATATCCTGTGGGACTACGCCGACGGCGGAAACGACCTGGCCAACCTACCGAGCTACATCTCGAGTTACACCTGGCCGCGCGACCGCTACATGTGGAACAACAACACGGGCGAGACCCGCGCGGTGCAGAACCCCAGCGACCCCGGCGGCCCCCGCAGGGCGGCCTGCATCTACAACGACGGCACCGTCACGCTCAACCTCTCCCAGCCCAAAGAGTTCCTCATGAGCGCCTACCTACTGGACTGGGACGGCGGCGGCGCACGCGCCGAGCGCCTCACCGTGCCGGGCTACGACGACCAGACCGTCAGCACCTTCCAGAACGGCAAGTGGTACACCTACCGCGTCTCCGGCGGCCCGGGCACCCCCGTGACCATCCAGATGACCAACCTGGGCAGCCCCAACGCCGTCATGAGCGCGCTCATGTTCGACCCCGCAGGCCCGCCCCTCGACTACACGCTCACCTGGAACGGCGGGAACGGGAACTGGAACTGGCCGAACTGGACGAGTGTGCCGTCCCCCGGCCCAAGCTTCCCCAATAGCGACACGGTGGCCGCAGTGGTCAACTCCGGCCGCGTGGTGGTGGAGATGAACCGCCCCGCCCACGACCTCACTGTCGGCGGCACCGGCGAGGTCAACATAGGCAACGGCAACACCCTGGCCGTCTATGGCGACGCCAATGTCGCCCCAGGCGCCATCCTCAGCCTCTCCCCCGGCTCCAAGCTCGTCGCCGGCGGCGGCACCATCGCCGACCTCCGCGTCACAGGCGGCACCGGCACCATCCAGACCGAAGGCACCATGAACGTCTCCAACCTCACCCTCGCCTCCACTCTCCTCAAGATGGGCGGCGGCACGGTCAACCTCCAGGCCGTCAGCGCCGCAGGCCCCGACCCCATGATTGACGTGGGCCAGGGCACCCTGAAGGCCGCGGGCCCCAACTACATCGGCTCCGCCGGCCTCATGCTCTCCGGCGGCACCTTCGAGGTCAGCGGCCTTCCCTCCGTCACCCCCGGCCTCCTGGGCGGCTCCCACTCGGGCAACCCCTGGACCGGCACACCCAACCCCGGCAACCTCGGCGTCGCCCTCGGCCCCGATGGCATGTGGCGCGAGAACGGCCCCGGGCAGGCCCAGCGCGAGGCCGCCTGGCGGTCCACCCGCGCCGACGGCGGCACCGGCCCCGACAACACGACCCTCATCTACACCGGCGAGGTCTACCTCGGCGGCACCACCACCTTCATCGAGCAGAACGACGATGTGACCATCCTGACCATCAACGGCGTGCAACTGATCAATAACGGCACGTGGAACAACGCCGTGCGCGCCACCTACACCCCGCCCGCCCCGGGCTGGTACCCGATTGACATCCGCTTCTCCAACGGCGGCGGCGGCTATGGCTTCTTCGGCCAGCAGGACGGCGGCCAGGGCGACAGCAACTGGGACAATCCAGCCGTCCAGTACGGCTTCCGCTACGCCCCAGGCACGGTCGGCGACGACAACGCCCTGAACTACCAGGACGCTCGCGATTCCGGGGAGGCCAGCCTCTTCCGCATCGTCGCTCGCGGGCCTATTGATATGAGCGAGACCCCGGTCACGGTCTACGAGCTAACCACCGGCTCGCGTATCCGGGCCGTCACCGACGCCGGCACCGCGGCCTTCGGGCCCCTGGTCATCCAGCACGACGCCGACCTCACGCTGGAGGGCGCCGCCTTCTCCTTCCCCTCCGCCAACTTCACCCAGAGCAGCCGCTTGGCCGCCAGCACCAGCGCCAACCTCGGCAACATGACCGTCGCCAACGGCTTCGCCATCCTCGGCCCCACAGGCAACTTCACCGCCGCCACGTACACTGACCTGGACACCTGGGGCGGCACCATCCTCACAGGCTCCGCCACCCTCAACCTCGACAACACCGTCCCCGGCACCGTCCACGCCGACAACTCCCGCTTCGTCCTCGGCGGCACCAGTCGGCTCAGCTCCAAGGGCATCCACCCACTCGGCGGCAGCAACGCCGACGTCACGCTCGCCGGCGGCACCCTCGCGGTGCGGGGCCTGGAGACCCTCAGCCCGGGCGCGCTCAGGGAGCGCCTCTTCGACTTCGACCTGCCCGCGGCGCTCGACCCGATTGACTCCGGCTCGGGCTACCTCACCAAGGGGCCGTGGCCGGGGGACCCCCAGGGCTACGTCTACCAGGGCCTCCTGACGGGCAACCTGGCGTTCAACGGCGACCACTGGCAAAACGCCCCCGGCAATTTCGGCGCGAAGGGGCTCAACGGCTGGGACAACATCGGCGGCGTCTGGTTCGGCAAGATGAACATCGGCGTCGGCGGCAGCCCCCTGCCCGCCAACTCCGTCATCAGCCTGGCCACCGGCAGCGACGACGGATCGGTCTTCTGGGTGGACATCAATAACAACGGCGTCTTCGAGAGCGGCGCCGGCGAGCTGATCGTCAACAACAACTTCTATCAGGGCACGACCTGGCGCGGCGGCCTGATCAACCTGCCCGCCGGCCAGTACAACGTGGCCATCGGCTTCTACGAGGGCGGCGGCGGCGAGTGGATGGAGGCCCGCTATGGGGTCGGCGACTACGTCTCGTCTGCCAACTGGGGCGGCATGACCACCATCAACCCAGGCGCACAGTCCACCATCTGGGCCGCCCCGACCTATGGCCCCATCTACATGGCCGACAGCTTCTTCGACGTCTTCGCCAGCTCCACCCTCGACGTGATGGCCCTCCCCCACGCCCTCATGGGGCCGCTGACCTTCCACAACCCCGCGACCCTGACCGTGCAGGGCGAGAGCAACGTCTACTTCGTCCAGACCAAGTTTGCCGCCCCAGGCACCTCGGGCTTCAACACCGCTATCCCCGTCGTCACCGGCCCGGTTGAGACCCTCGGCCTCGCGCCCACCATCCTCAAGCAGGGGGGCAGCGACCTGATCATCACTGGTCCTGGGGGCAACAACGCCGGCGCCACCTTCCAGGTCCAGGCCGGCCGCCTCGGCCTCATTGAGGGCAATGCCGCACCCGGCGCCACGGTCAACCTCGCCGGCGGCAACGTCGTCCTCGGCTCATACTTCGGCACCGACCAGACCTTCAACACCACCTTCACCTCGACCGCCAGCGGCACGATCACGGCGGGGTCCATCGGCGGCCTCGGCCAGCCCACAGGCGTCTTCACAATCGTCCCGTCCATCACACCTGGCGCTGGCACCACCATCACCCTCCACGCCGACGACTCCCACTCCTTCGTCCTCGTCAATGGCCCCAGCGGCGCGGGCAGCGTGAACATCAACGCCACCGACGTGACCATCGGCAACGCGGCGACCCAGCTCAACATCAGCCTTGCCGGCCTCAACATCGAGGGCGGCACCACCACCCTCATCACCAGGCCCACCCCGCCCCCCGGCAGCGTCACCCTCACCAGCGGCCTCACCGGCACCACCGCCGCCACCCTGGCCACCCAGGGGACTATGACCATTGACGCCCAGCAGACCCTGAGCTTCGGCGGCCAACTCCAGGTCAGCAGCGGCCACCTGACCATCCTCACCCCTGCGGGGGGGGCCGTGATGCCCTCCGGGCTTGCGCTCTGGCTGAATGCGGGCGACCTCAATAACGGCGGGCCGCTGCCCGGCGATGGTGCCCCCGTGGGGGCGTGGCTGGACACCTCTGGCCTCGGCCGCGACCTCAACAACGTGAATGGCACGCCCACTTTCGTGGCCTCCGGCCCCAACGGCCGGCCGGCCGTGCGCTTCTACGCAAGCGACGGCGCCGATGCACTATGGTCCACCTACAACTTCGACACCCTCACCGCCTACACCGCCCTCGTCGTCGAGCGTTACACCGGCGGCGCCGACGGCCGCATCACCACCTCCCGCACCCGCAACTGGCTCTTCGGACACCACGGCGGCGGCGACCAGCGCTGGTACGCCGAAGGCTGGATCCGCGGCGACGGCAACAACAACACCTCCTGGCACCTCTACGCCGGCACCATCACCAACGACGCCGACCCGCTGGCCAACTTCTGGAAGGACGGCACCCAGCTCGCCGCCAACAACACCGGCTCGGGCAATGGCAACCACATGCCTGGCGTCCTCCAACTCGGCGCCTGGGGCACAGGTTATGGCGAGGCTTCCAACGGCGAAGTCGCCGAGGTGCTCTTCTTCAACCGCGTCCTCACCAGCGCCGAGCTCAACGCCGTCGGCGGCTACCTCTCCCAGAAGTACGGCATCTCCACCTCTTACACCGGCGGCCTGGGCAACTGGCTCGGCAACGTCCGCCTCGCGGCCAACACCCAGCTCACCCTCGGCGGCACCGGCCAGGCCGGCGTCAACTCCATCGGCGCACTCGATGGCGGCCCCGTCGTCACAGGCCCCATGGTCCTCTCCAGCGCCGGCGCCCCCACCGTCACCAACGCCTCGCCCCTGACCATTGACGCCACGATCAACGCCACCAACTTCGACATCACCGGCACCGGCACCGTGGCCCTGAGGCAAAACCTCACCGTGGCCCCCGGCGGCAGCCTCACTGCTCCCAGCGGCACCACCCTGGCCACTCAGGCTGATCTCCTAATCGAGGCCGGCAGCGGCAACGTGAACATGATTGGCACACTTGACATCGCTCCTGGCACCACCCTCACCATCAACACGCCACCGTGGGTTGCCTCCACCCCCAACACCCTGCGCGGGTCCGTGTTCTTCAGCACGGGGACCGGGGCGCCGTGGGGGCCGACGGGCAATGTCATGCCGGGCGACGAGACCCCCATGAACCTCGATGGCGCGGCCTTCCAGCAGTCCGTCGTGCGCGTCCTGACGGGCAGCAAGGCCGGCACGATCCTCAACATGCCGGAGAACGCGACCCTCAATGTGGCCGTGACAGGCACGACGCTCAACTGGACAGCGTGGACGGGTCTCTTCGACGGCAACGCAGACCAGTTCATCACCGCCTTCAGCGGCATGCTGACCCCTCCCACGACCGGCACCTACAACTTCCACTGGAATAACGACGATGCCGGCCTGATGTACATTGACCTCAATCACGACAAGGTGTTCCAGAGCACCGAACGTGTCGCCGGCTACGGCTGGAACATGAATGGGAACGTGAGCCTGACGGCTGGCAAGACCTACGACATCATCTACATGGCTCGCGAGTACGGCGGCGGCCAGAGCGTGTGGTGGGCCTTCACCCCGCCCGGCGGCGGCGAGAGGATTGTGGACCCCTCCGACCCCACCCAGGCGGGCATGTGGTCCACCGGAGTCCCGCCGGCGATGCTGGGCGACCTTGTCCTCGGGAATAACAGCCAGCTCATCCTCGGCGGGTCAAGCACCGCACGCTTCACGTCCATCACCGCCGGCAACCCCGCCACGATCCAGGGCAACGCCACCCTGACCGGCGACCTCCGCCCAGGCACGAGCCCTGGAACCCTCAGCATCATCGGCAACTTCACCATGGCCGCAGGCTCCACCTACCACTGGGAGCACGACGGCACCACGGGTGACCTCGTCGCCATCACAGGCAACCTCACCACGACCGGGGACGTCAACGTCGGCGTCTCGCTGGGCACCGTGATCCCCGACGGCACCTATGACATCGGCACCTTCGGCGGCGCCCTCAGCCTCGGCGGGGCCGTGAACGTACTGAAGGAAAACGCCTACGCCAAGCTCATCAACTCCGCCACCGTGGGCGTCGTCCCAGGCTCCCCCAGCAGGGTCACCCTCACCCTCGACCTCGTGGACGCCTCGACCTGGACCTCCAACTCCGGCGGGGGCGGGACGACGGCCTGGAACGTGGCGTCGAACTGGAACGCCGGCGCAGGCCCCGTGCCCGACGGCACCCGCGCCGCCATCGTCCAGGCCCCCACGGCCAACCAGATCGCCACGATCACCCCGGCGATGGGCTCCCAGGCCGCCCACAGCCTCATCGTGGACAACGGCGGCCACGTCCTCATCCAGGGCGGCACGCTCAACGTCGCCAACGACGTTGACGTCCTCCCCACCGGCAGCCTCACCGTCAACGGCACCCTGAAGGTGGGCACGGTGCTCGGCGTGCCGCCGGGCATCCTGGCCGGCCTCATGGCCCATTGGCCGCTCGACGAGTCGTCCGGCACCACCGCCGCCGACGCCAGCGGGCGCGGGCACACCGGCTCCCTGGTCGGCGCCGCCGGTTGGCAGCCGGGCGGCGGCCGCTTCGGCGGGGCGCATCTCTTCAACGGCGCCACCGACATCCGCATCCCCTACAGCACCGACTTCGCCCTCAGCACCTTCACCGTCTCTGCCTGGGTGAACATCGCCCAAGACCAGGGCAACGGCGGCATCCTCGGCACCCGCTTCAACGCCGACAACACCTTTGACTACAAGGTCCGCGCCACCGACATCCACGGCGACGTCGGCACCGGCGGCGGCTGGATTGACACCAGCGTGGACATCCGAAGCACCGACACCGGCTCCAACGGCCAGGGCGGCGACATCCCCTTGGGCTCTTGGCACATGATCACCTACGTCATTGACGACGCAGCCAAGCAGTTCCGCCTCTATCTTGACGCTGACCTCAAGCGCACTATCGGCTATTCCGGCACCCCGCTGCTCATGAGCGGCACCCAGCAGATGCGCATCGGCAACTGCGCCGGCACGGAGTTCCTGACCAATGGCCTCCTCGACGACGTGGCCATCTGGAACCGCGCCCTATCCGCTTCCGACATCCTCGCCGTCTACAACCTCGGCCTCACCTCCACCACCATCGGCGGCACCCTCACCACCGCCGGCACCACCACCTTCGGCGAGAATGCCATCCTCGACATCCCCCGCATCGTCGTCGCCGGCGGCACGACGACCGGCTACCCCCTCGCCAACGGCACGACGCTCCAGTCCGGCACCACCCTGCGCCTCGCAGGCGGCCACCTCGCCGGCGTCTTCACCGCCACCAACCCCAGCACCACCGCCGGCTCATACGCCTATGAGATCGAGCACGGCACCTCCAGCGCCTCCCTCCGCGGCCCCCTCGCCTCGCTCCGCAAGAGCACCGAGGGGGCGGCCACCCTGGCGGGCGGCATGACCCTTAACCGCCTGAGCATGGAGGCCGGCACCCTGCGCCTGGCCAACGGCCCCGACGTCAACCTCACGACCCTCAACGTCAGCGGCGGCCACCTCGTCTCCGAAGCCAAGATCAACACCGGCACCCTCAACTTCCAGGGCGGCACGATGACCGTTGCGGATAACCTCAACATCACCTCCGCCTGGACCGGCGGCTCCACCCTGATCAGCGACGGCGACGTGACGATTGACGCCTCCGCGGCCAGCGTGGTTAGGTTCACCGGCACCCTGCGCGTCAGCGACACCCAGCCCGCCGCCGCAGGCCACCTCCACGTCATCCTGCCGCCCCCGAGCTCCATGCCTGTCGGCCTCATCGCCCGTTACCCCTTCAACGAGGGCTCAGGCACCACCACCGCCGACACCGTCGCGGGCAACAACGGCACCATCAACCCCGGCGCCACGTGGGTGAACGACGGCACCCGCGGCTGGGTCCTCAGCTTCCCTGGCTCAGGCTCCGTCACCGTGCCCCCCGCAGCCGTCGCCGCCCTGGCCAACCAGCCCGCCGTCTCCATCGCCTTCTGGCAATACGGCGACCCCGCCCAGCAGCCCCGCAACGACTACTGCTTCGAGGGCAGGAACGCCGCCGGCCAGCGCGTCGTCAACACCCACATCCCCTGGGGCGACAGCGTCGTCTACTGGGACGCCGGCAACGTCGGCGGCTCCTACAACCGCATCTCCAAGGCCGCCACACCCCCTGAGTTCGAGGGCCAGTGGAACTACTGGGTCTTCACCAAGGACGCCACCACCGGCAGCCTCGCCATGTACCTCAATGGCAACCTCTGGCACTCCGGCACCGGCCACAACTACTACATGGAACCGATGACCTCCTTCCGCATCGGCTCCAACGGCGGCGGCACGGAGAGCTACTACGGCATGATGGACGACTTCGCCATCTGGAACCGCTCGCTGAGCGCAGCCGAAGTCTCCAAACTCTACTCCGGCGGGGTGTTCAATCCCCAGCTCGGCCACCTCCGCCTCGACCCCGGCACCTGGGTGACCCTCGGCGGCGCCGGCGTCGCCGACTTCCTGAGCATCGGCACCACGGGTGGCCTCACGGTCACCGGTGACCTCACCCTCGGCCCCACCAGCCCCGCCACCGTCCACGGCTACACCAACGGCATCGGCATCAGAGCCACCGTGGACGCCCGCACCTTCGAGATGAGCGGGCCGACCGGCAGCGGCGTCACACTCCTCGACGGCACCCGCCTCACCATCGCCTCCGGCGGCAAGCTCGGCGTCCCCGCAGGCCACACCCTGGCCTCCCAGGGCAATGTCCTCGTGGATGCCACGTCGGGCGTTGACTTCAAGGGCACCCTCAACGTGGCCAGCGGCACCCTCACCCTCAACGTGCCCGGTGCCCTGCCGCCGCCCGGCGGCGCCGTGGCCTCCTGGGGCTTCGACGAGACCTCGGGCGGGACTGCCAATGACCGCAGCGGGAACAACTACCACGGCATCGTCAACGACGGCACCTGGATGCCCGGCCAGGGCATCATCGGCGGCGCCATCCGCTTCAACAACTCCAACACCTACGTCCAGGCCCCCACTAACATCGCCGCCGCGATGAACGGCGCGTCCTTCTCCCTGAGCATCTGGGCCAAGCGAGAGAGCCTGGCCGACGACTTCTTCATGGGCACACGCGACCAGAACAACCCCGGCCGCCAAGACCACTGGCTCCACGCCGGCTTCCGCAACGCCAACCAGCTCACCTTCGCCTTCTACGCCGACGACCAGGAGTACGTCAACGCCGCCAAGTGCAACAACACCGAGTGGCACCACTGGGCCTTCACCTACGACGCCACCACACGGGCGCAGCGCATCTACGTGGACGGCCAGCTCGCGCAGGCCGAACAGTTCCGCGGGCCGCTCGTCTTCGACGTCCCGGGGCCGTTCTATGTCGGCTCCCACAACGTGACCGACAACGCCTTCGGCGGCCTGCTCGACGAGCCGATGGTCTACGGTCGGGTTCTCACCCCCGCGGAGATTAACGCCCTGTACCGCGCCGGCGTGCAGGGCGGCTACGACATGCCGCACATGGGCAACCTCGTTATGGCCCCCGGGGCCACCCTCGTCGTCGGCGGCGGGGGCGCCGTCGGCTTCTCCACCGCCACCGTCGGCCACATGGCCAGCGTCCAGGGCGACCTCACGGTGGACAACCGCCTCAACGTCGAAGGCCAGTTCAACATCGGCTCCACCTTCACCATGAGCCCTGGCATGGTCTACGAGTGGGACCTCCACGGCGGGAGCTTCCGCGACCTCGTGAGCATCAACGGCGACCTGCGGATTGACGGGGCCTTCACCCTCCGCATCTTCGGCGCCGGCGGCCTCGCCCAGCCCTCCGACCTCTTCCCACTCATCCTCTTCGACCAGGACCTCTACGTCAATGGCGAACTCATCGTCCCGCCCGAGAGCGCCGTCCTCGACTACATCATCGAGCTGGGCAACCTGGCCGACCCCAACTACCTCTATATGTGGGACCTCAGCGACGCGCGGGTGCTCATCCTTAGCGAGCCGACGCTGGGGCTCTACCTCACTGGTCTTGAGGCTGTGCTGGTGCCCGAGCCCGGCACGCTGACGCTCCTGGCCATCGGAGCAGCCGCGCTCCTGCGCCGCCGCCGCGCCAGGCAGCGCTGAGCCTCTCGGTCGCGCACGCCCGCCACGACCCAAGCGAGGGGCCTCATCCGAGGCCCCTCGCTCCGTCATGTTTGAGGGAAAAACGAAGTGGCGTGGCCGCCGCCCCACCCTCACGAGGCACTGCCACAGAGGCCCAGTCTGCACTCCTGGCGGTTGGCCCCCTGTGGAGTGGGCTGGGCCAGCCGGGCAAGCCCTTGGCGTCTATAGATTTGCGCCACGCAGCGGCAGCTACTTCGCTGGCGCGGCCAGCCGCACGCTCCTGATGACCACGGGGGTGACGGGCACGTCCTTGTAGCCGCTCCTGGTGGTCGTCTCGACGCTGCGAATCTTGTCCACCACGTCCATCCCCTCGATGACCTTGCCAAAGACGGCGTAGCCGAACTCCTCTGGGAGGTCGCTGCGGTGGTCGAGGAAGGGGTTGTCTTTGACGCTGATGAAGAACTGCGAGGTGGCGGAGTCGACGTCGCTGGTGCGCGCCATGGCGATGGTGCCGCGGAGGTTCTTGAGCTCAGTGCGTGCCTCATTCTTGATCGGCGCGCGGGTCGGCTTGCGCTCGAGGTTCGGCGTCAGCCCTCCGCCCTGGATCATGAAATTGGCGATCACGCGGTGAAAGATGGTGCCGTCGTAGAACTTCTCCTCGGCGTAGCGGAGGAAGTTCTTCACCGTCGCCGGGGCCTTGTCGGGCCAAAGCTCCAGCTTCACCGTCCCCAGCGAGGTCTCCATCACGACCACCGGGTTCCCCGTCTTCCCGACGTCCTCCCCTGCGACTGCTGCGGCCATGAGGGCTGCTCCTGACACGAGGGCCATTGCGGCTGCGGTGCGGAACGCCATCCTGCTGTCCCCTTTCGTTGCTCGAGGTGCCCGAGATTATAGCGAAACCCGCCGCCGTTGCCAAGCGTCGGACGGCTCCGACTCGAGAGCATGACCCCAATCCCGGCGGCTTGTGACGCACGGACGCTTCGACCCTCCCCGCACCCCCTCCCGGGAAGGGAGGGGAGTCATGGACCCCTATCGCTATAAGGGAGAGAGCGGTCAGAACCCCCCCTCCCTCTCAGGGAGGTGGTAGGGGGAGGGTCGGAGCCGGCCACGAGGAAAGGCGCACAGAGCGGGGGGCCGTCTGGGACACGATGGGCGAGCTTGACTCTCGGGTACGGGCGGGGATAGAATGCTTGGTGTGCCGCGCGCGGCGCGGCGGGTTGGCAACCGAGGCTCATGCAAGGGAACGGAGGCCCGATGGAGGCGCCCCAGAGGAAACACGTCGGCCCACAGACCGTGGCGTTCATCGAGCACAAGGGACCCTACGACGCGATCCCGCGCGTCTACCACGAGCTCCTTGCCTGGGCTCGGCGGGCCGGGGTCAAGCCCGTCGGCTCCGCGTTTACCCGCTTCCTCGTCGCGCCCGACAAGGTGGACTGGGCGACTGGCCACTTTGAGGTCTGCCTCCCCGTGCCCAGGGGCACGCGCGGCGCGGGCGAGGTGCAGGTGAAGGACACCCCCGCGACCGACGTCCTCTCCGTCGTCGTCCAGGGGCCATACAGCCAGATGCCGGCCCACTACGCGGAGTTCCTCGCCTGGCTCGCTGTCGAGGGCGAGACGCCTGCCGGCCCGCCCCGCGAGCTCTACCTCGTCCACCCCGGTCCCGACGGCTCGGGTGACCCCGCGGCCTTCCGCACCGAAATCCAATTCCCCGTCAGCGACTAGCCAATGGGCAAGCACAGGGTCGCTTTCTTCCGCACTTATCGCGTCCGGCCGGGGCAGAAGATTCACATCCTCGACGGCCCGCGGCGGGGCGACTGGGAGGTGGTGGCCGCCGACGAGCGGGCGGTGAGGGTTCGCTGCCCCATCTCGGGCCGCGAGTTCGACTGGAAGCCCTTGTGCCACTTCGTCGAGGAGCGTGACGGCGTCGAGTGGCCAAGCGTTGAGGGGGAGACGCCCGCCTAGTGGGGCTGAAGCGGCTTGCCGCCGGCGGCGAGGACGGGGCGGCGCAGCTCTGCCATGCGCGCCTCGGCGGCGGCCCGGTCGCGGGCCTCGGCCGTCAGGCGCAGCACCCTCGGCTCGGTGCCCGAGGGGCGGACGGAGAACCACCAGCCGTCGTAGTCCTTGCGCACGTCGGGGCCGTAGCGGGTGACGCGGCGGGCCGCGGCGTCGGGGAACATCTCGTCTATAAGCCGCGCGCATTGGACCGCAGCGTCGCGGCTGGGAAGCTCGTAGTTCTCGTTGGGAGCGCGATGGTAGCGGTTGCGGAGCGGGTCGGCCAGCGCGGAGAGGGGCTTGCCGGCCGCGGCGAGGGCCTCGAGGGCCACGAGCGCGGCCAGCATGCCGCTGTCGCAGCAGTAGAAGTCCCGAAAGTAGTAGTGCCCGCTCTCCTCGCCGGCGAACAGGCCGCCATCGAGGCGCAACCGCTCCTTGATGCGCGAGTGGCCCACGGGGGCGATGACGGGTGTGCCGCCTGCCTCGCGCACGCAGTCCTCCACGGCCAGGCCGCTGGTGAGGTCGAAGAGCACTTTGGCCCCGCCGCAGCGGCCCTCCTCCGGGGGCTCAGGCCGCCGCTCACCAGCCGAGGGGCGGCAGAGCATGACCTGCGCGAGCAGGCCGGTGAGGAGCGAGCCGGCCACGAGCTGGCCCGCCTCGTCCACCATCGCCACGCGGTCGGCGTCGGCGTCGAAGGCGATGCCCAGGAGCGCCCGCTCCGCGCGCACCGCGGCGCGCAGCTTGTCGAGGCTGTGGGGCACGGACGGGTTGGGGCCGCGGTCGGGAAACGTCGGGTCGAGGGCGAAGTGGAGGGGCACGACCTCGCACGGGAGGCGCTCGGCGATGCGGGGAAAGACCTGCGCGGCCATTCCGTTGCCCGCGTCCACCACGATCCTCCCGCGCGGGAAAGGCCCCGGGGCGATGGCAAAGAGCTTGGCCAGGTATGCCTCGGCGAGCTCGCGACGCTCCAGCTCCAGGGGCGGCAGCGCGGCGGGCGCCCCGCCGCCGTCGGCGATCACCATGTCCCGGATGCGGTTCAGCCCCGTGTTCGCGTCAATCGAGGCTGCCCCGGCAACGACGAACTTCAGGCCGTTGTACTCGGGCGGGTTGTGGGACGCCGTGATCATCACCCCGCCGTCGAAGTCCTGGGGGTATTCCCCTGTGGCGAAGTAAACCATGTCCGCCGAGATCAGGCCGGCGTCCACGGGTGTGACGCCGCCGGCGAGCAGGCCGTGGGCGACGGCTGCCGCCAGCTCCTCCGAGCCGTGGCGCAGGTCGCGCCCGACCACCACCCGACGGCTCCTGAGCCGCTCGTTGTCCCGGAGGTAGGCGGCCAGGGCGCGGCCGACGCGGAAGGCCAGCTCGGGCGTCAGATGGGCGGGATAGACGCCCCGGATGTCGTACGATTGAAACACGCGGCTGACGCTGGTTGCGAGGTCCACGGTGCATCCTGAGCGGGAGAAGCCCATTTGGGGAACCCCCAAGAGGTTACTCGCTGGCACATCGGTTGTCAAACCATATGTGGGCGATGAAGTGTGCCGAGCCGCAGATGAGTGGTCCGCGGTGTCGGGACTGGCGGTGGTCCGAGTTTCGTCGGCTTCTCGGCTTGCGGCGCGGCCCCCCCGCCCTTACAATGTGACGAGCGACACCTCAGCCCGCTGAGGTGGATGTCTTGCCCCGCCCGTGCTCAGCTTGCCTCGGTGGGGGCGTGCGCTTCAGGCGGCTGGGCTACTACTGTGAAGGAAAGCCGCCGCTGTGTCAACCGCGAAGGGGACGCGATGGAGTCGCTGTCTGAAGTGACGCTCGAGGAGTTTGAGGCGGAGCTGGTCCCCGCTCAGATTCGCCCGCTCCAGATCGTCTATGCTGCGTGCGCCCAATGGCTCTTGGCCATTGGGGCGGTCCTGGCGATCCTGGAGGTTCAGGGCCTCTTGCGTCCGCCAGACCGCTCGTCCGGGGTCGGCTCCCTCGCCATCGTGCTCACCCTGGCCACCCTTGCGACATTCTGCGTGCTGCACTGGCTGGCGCACTGGCTGTCGGCGCGGCAATTGAGCCCCGAGCGCCTGGCGCGCGCCGCTCGCGGCGAGTGGTATCCCGTGCTCGGCCCGGCCGCCCGCAGTCCCGCGGGCGCCTGCCTCAATCTCATCCGCAAGACGCTTTTCCTGCGCCTCGTCTGCTACGACGCTGCCGCGACCCTCGGCGTGGCAGCCCTGGTGGCCGCGGGCATCCTGGGCGCGCTCAGGGAGCACCCTGTGTTGTGGCTCAACCTGCTCCCGGCCGCCGCGCTTCTGGGCCACATCGTATTCGCGTTCCCCACCCGCGGCCGGCTGCGAGCGCTCTTCCTCGAGAGCATCGCAGCAGCACGGAGACCCATTTGAGCGCCCAGCGGCCAACCGTCGGCCAACCACCGTCGCCGCAGCTCTCCGACGCCAAGCGACGCAGAAGCCTCTTCTTCGTCGGCTTGGCCGTCGCAGCCGTCTGCTTCGCGCTAGCACTTCAGGTCGGCCTGTGCGACAACTTTGTGGTCAGCGAGCTCAACCTCACGGGTTTCCACAAGGGCATCCTGGAGGCGGTGCGCGAGAGTTGCGGGATCGTCTCGCTCGGCATCCTGGCGCTGCTCGCGGGCGTGGCCGAGCCGCTCCTGGGCGCTGCGATGCTCGTGCTCCTGGCCGTGGGACTAGGCTCCTACGCCTTCGTGCCCGACTTCCCTTGGCTCCTGATCACGAGCGTCATCTGGAGCCAGGGGCTGCACGTCTGGATGCCGCTGCCCGATTCGATGACGCTGAGTCTGGCGGAGCCCGGTCGGACGGGTTTCCGCCTGGGGCAGATGCGCTCGGCGGGCGCCGCGGGCTTCGGCCTGGGCATCGGGGCGGCGCTGGGCCTCACGCTCCTGGGCGTGCCGATGCGCCCCATCTTCCTCGTCGCGGGCGCCGTTGGGCTCCTCGCGGCGGCCGTCTGCTTCGGCATCCCGCGCGACCTCAAGACGCCCGGCCCGCGCCTCGTCTTCCGCCGCCGCTACGGGCTTTACTATCTGCTGAACTTCCTGGACGGCTGGCGGCGCCAGATTTTCCTCTGCTTCGCCGGCTTCCTGCTCGTGCGGGAGTACGGCACGCGGCTGGAGGTTATCCTGCTGCTCCTCGGCACGGTGCAGGTGGTCGGCTACTTCTCGATGCCCTGGGTCGGGCGGCTCATTGACCGCCTGGGCGAGCGCCGAATTCTCGTTTTCTACTTCAGCGTCGTCGCCCTCATCTTCATCGGCTACGCCTCGATCCGCAACCGCTATGTCCTCTACGTCCTGTTCGTGAGCGACAACTGCTTCTCGGCGCTCGCGGCGGCGCTGACGGTCTACGTCGGCCGCATCGCCCCGCCGAGCGAGCATACGCCCACGCTGGGCATGGGAGTGGCCGTCAACCACGTCTCAGCGGTCCTCATGCCCCTGCTCGGTGGTCTCCTCTGGAAGCACCTAGGCTATCAGTGGACGTTTCTCGCCGGCGTCGCCGCCGCGCTCGTCAGCATCGCCGTTGCCTTCCGAGTGCCGAGCCACGGTTCGGAGGGGGGCGGGCCGTGAGGCACTTCTTCCGGCTGTGTTTTCTCGCTTTGGTGGGCTGGGTGGGGTATCTGGTGGTGCGGGCCGTGTGTAGGGCGATTAGGCGGCAGATGGGGCTGCCGGTCGCCGAGCCGTCGCAGGAGGAACGCCTCATGCGGCAGGCGATCGTGGGGACGCTGGGGAGCAGCGTGGTGCCGCTGGCCTATCTGAACCTTTCGGGCCGGGACGGGGGCCTGTGGCTCGTCCTGGTCACGCTGCCGGCGCTCGCGGGGGCGGGGGTGCTGTGGGTGTCGGGTGTCAAGGGGATCTTTGGGCTGTATCGCCGGGAGCCGAAGCTGCTGGGCCATCCGACCGTGTTCATCACCTGCGTGGCGGCGTCGTTCGCCGCCTCGATGGTCGCCTTCGCCGCCCTTGACCTCCTCCGCCAAGTCCTGAGTTAGAGCCGCGGGGAGGCGAAGCGAGGAAGGCCAACAACCGGGCTCCAAACCCCGGTTGGCCGCTCGTCTTATTCGTGTCTATTCGTGCTGATTTGTGGCTATCCCTATCCTATCTGAGTTCGGCCTCGTACCAGATGGTCTTGTGCTCGGGGCCGAGGCGGAGGAGGGCTTTGCCGTCGCGGGCGGCCAGGGGGACGGCTTCGCGGCGGTTGCCGCGCTCGTCGAGGGGATAGAGCTTCACGCGGTCGGGGTCGGCTGGGAGGGTGATCTCGGCTGGCACGCCCTCGCAGAGGACCGGCTCGTCGCCCCACTGGTTGCTGAGGGTGACGCGGGAGCCGCCGAGGTCGCGGAGCTTGGCCCCCTTGTTATGGATGTCGCCGGTCGCCGCGATGAGGATGCGGCCGGGCTTCCCACAGCCCTCGCCGTCAATGCAGGTCATGGTCAGCGTTGCCCAGTCGAGCGCGGTCTTGCCGATGGCTAGGCTCACCCCGTGGCCGAGGTCGAAGGTGCGTCCCCGCACAAAGCCGGTGAAGACCTTCACGCGCGGGGCGCTCACGGTGAAGAAGCCGGCGCCCTTCTCCGAGGCGTCCCAGCGGATCTCCCCGCTCTCGGAGGCGAACACCTTCTGGTCTTTGGGGAGCGGGGCGATGTGGGCCATCGGGGGTGCCGCGTCGCCGAGGGCGATCCCCACCCAGTTGACGAGCGCGCGGCGCTCGTCCTCGCCCGTCTTCAGGCCCCAGGCATTGAGGGCGCGGCGCAGCGCCTCGCGCTCGCGCTCGCGCGGCAGCCAGCCGAAGACCCGCGTCGTTCCAGCCTTGACGTCGCCGCGCAGGAGCATCGCGGCGCAGGCAATCGAGTGGGCGAGCTTGGCGGGGTCGGCCTTGATGTCGAAGAAGCCCTCGATCCGCCGAGGCTCGAAGTTCAGATTGTGGTTGTAGCCGAAGGAGTAGACGGCGTCCCAGCCCTGGAAGGCGCCGACGGCGGCGATCATGGGCATCCCCTCGGCGGCGAACTGGTTGGGCATGGGGTGGTTGTATTCGCTCACGGTGTAGGGCTTGCCGGCGACGCGGCGCGCGGCCAGGTCGCCCAGGGTGCCCGCGGGGCTGTTGACGAGCGCGACGTTGCCCACCCACCAGTTGGCGAAGTCCCACGGGCGGCCGGGGAAGTGCGGGTGCTGCCAGTAGGAATGGGCGTCCACGTAGTCCAGCCCCGCCTGGATGTGGAGCGGGCTGTAGCCCGCCTGGGTGCCCGCCACGAGGGGCTGGCACTTCAACTCGTCCTTCAGGAAGCGGTACATGTCCCACCAGTAGTCCCGCTCGGTGTCCCACAGGAAGTCCACGAAGTCATTCCGCGCGGCGGCGGTGACGCTCATCTGCCCGTGCTTGACGACGGGGACGGAGTCGTCGTCGAGCCTCTGGCCGGGCTCGAGGCCCACGATGCCGCCTGGGCGGAGCGAGACGGCGGCGAGGTCAAGGGTTCCCGGCTCCAGGTTGGTGAAGGTGATGCGGGCGTTGTCGTCGCTGGCGTTGGGGATGAAGGAGAGGCGGTAAGGCTTCCAGCCGGCTGTCAGTTCGACGGCGGCGTAGAAGCCGAGCTGGCCCCAGGGCTCGTGGGCCATCATGCAATTGACGTGGATGCGGCGCGGCTTGTCCGAGCGGGCTTGGAAGGTGAGGGTGTAGACCTGCTCTTTCTTGACGGCGAGGCCGACGTGGGTGAACTGGGGAATCCAGGCCTGGTCGCCCATCTTCTCGACGACGACGCGGAGGAAGGGCTTGCCGCCGGGGCCGTCGGGCGCGACCGACCAGGCGGCCTTGGCCGGGCCGCTGACCTCCAGGTGCCAGGGCGCCCCGATCGGCTTGGAGAAATCGCCGTTCGTCAGCATCTCCTCCCCCAACGCCTGCGAGCCGACGTTCCAGGTTCTCGCCAACGCCTCCGTCGTTTGGTACTTCTTCCGCAGCCAGGCGTTCCAGAGCTTGCGGAAGGTCGTGGCGTAGGGGTCTGGCAATCTGTCAATCGAGCCCCAGCCCCATTCGGCAAAGAGCGCGTCCTCGTTGGAAATCTCGACGAAGGCGACCGCTGGCTCGGCGACGTAGGGGGTCTTGGTGTAGGGGTTGACGTGTGTGAGGAGGTCGCGGGCGTATTTCTTCTGGAGCTCGATCATGCGGGGTTCGAAGTTGCCGAGGCCCTTGTCGTAGTGGGGCCGCTGGTCGCGGTGGGGGAAGCCCTCCCGCTCGTCGAGCCAGCGCGAGACGTGGAGGTTGAGGTTCACGTAGACGCCGTGGAGCTTGAGCTGGTAGATGAGGTAGTCGAGGCGTTCGAGCTTTTCGGGGTCAATCGTCGTCTTGTCCTTGCTCTTGCCCCAGATGGAGTGGGAGTCCATGTGGTGGAATCGGACGCAGTTTATGCCGAGTCGGGCGAGGCGTACGGCGACGCGCTCGGCGACGTCGTGGGGCGGGAAGCAGGCCTCGAAGCACAGATTCGTCGCCCAGAAGCGGATGGGGCCGGCGTCGGTCGCAAAGTGGCCGTCCTTCACGCGGACGAAGCCTTGCCCGCCCGCGGGCCGGGGCAGCCAGGCGCTGACGTTGGTGATGTTGTTCGGCGCATCATACGAGATGACGAATGGAAACATCGCATCCTCCGCGGCGCCCGCAGAAAGGGTGAGTAGGGTGAAGAAAAGGAAGGGGGGTCCCGACTCGCGCTTCATCCTGCATACTCCTGCTGTCAGCGGGCGGTGAGCTTCTTGGGCCCGCCCTCGGAGATGACGCGGAAGGTGACGTTGTAGGGGCGCTGGAAGGCGGGGTAGGCGAGCCGATAGGCGGAGGTGCAGCGATAGGGGCGGTCGCGCCAGGAGCCGCCGCGGACGACGTAACGCGTGGCGGCGGGGGCGGACCGGTCCGCCTGGTCGGCCCGATCGGTCGGATAGGGGCGGTAGGGCGAACGGGTCCACTCGGCCATGTTGCCGTGCATGTCGCACAGGCCCCAGGGGTTGGGTTTGTAGGAGCCAATCGGGGCGGCGACAAGGAACCCGTCGTTGAAGCGGGTGTCCTTCGGAATCCAGTCGTCGTACTTGGTCGCGTTGGGCTGCGGCTGCCAGACGGTGTAGGGGTTGGAGGCGAACTCGCGCATCTTGGCGTCGGCCATGTTAGCAAACTTGGAGAAGTCGGCGCCGTAGTCCCCATACCAGAATGGCGTAGCGGTGCCGGCGCGGCAGGCCCACTCCCACTGGGCCTCGGTGGGCAGTGTGAAGCTCTCGCCGGTCTTGTGCGAGAGCCAGTCGCAGAAGGCCATCGCCTGATGCCAGGAGAGGCGGACGACGGGTTGATTCGGCTCGTTGCAGGGGTAGCCGTGGACGCCGAACTGATAGGTGTTCTTGTCCTCCACGCGGCTGTCGTGGGAGGAGTCAAAGCAGGCGAACTGCTCGTTCGAGACCTCACAGCGCCCCATCCAGAACGGCCGATCGATCTTCACCCGATGGACGGGCTGCTCGTCGGGTGATGCGGCCGCATCGCCCATGAGGAACTCCCCGGCGGGGATGAGGACCAGGTCGAGCTTGATGCCGGGCGCGAGCTCGACGGAGCGGGCGGCCACGGGGCCTGCGGCGGCCTGCTTCCTCTTGGCCTCGGCTGAATCAAACGGCCAGCCGGGCGGATTGCCGATTGCCGATTGGCGATTGCCGATTTCAGAAAGAGTCGGCGCTGTCGGGTCGGCGAGCTTCGCGGGGGGCAGGGTGGCATCGGCCTCGGGGTCGGCGTCGAGGTTGGCGTAGAGCTTGGCCAGCTCGAGGCGGCGCTGGCGCTGGCGGCCGGGGTTGCAGCCAGCCTCGGTCCACGTGCCATGGTAGGGGCAGTTGAGGTCAATCCAGGTGACGAGGCGGTCCCAGGCCTCGGCGTCGAGCCTGACGCCGTAGTGGCCCTTGCGGAGGAGCTGGACAAGCTCGGTGGTGTCGGCGTGGAACTCGAGGGGGGTGAGGAGATGATAGTCGCCCTCGATGCCGTTTCTGCGGACGTAGCGGTGGAGTTCGGCGTAGCCGACTGAGAAGCGGCCGGCATTGCCCCCGCCGTTGCCGGGGGTGACCATGCTGAAGTCGGTGAGCTTCTTGTCGCCGCGGAGGTCGGCGGCGAGCTTGCCGTCGGCCTTCGGCTGGCCGTCGTGGCAGGAGATGCAGTACTTGTCAATGACGGGTTGGACTTCGCGTGGGTAGCTGAAGCCGCGCGCGGGTCCGCGCCAGGGCTCGATTTCGGCGGGCGGCCTGGTGAGGGCGAGGGTGTGGCGTGCAGGGGGCGAGCTGTTTTGCGGCTCGTGACAGCCGACGCAGGAGAGGGTCTCGCCCGGCATCGCGGTCATCCAGCTCCGCATCAGTTGGAGCGCCTTGCCCTCGGCGTCAAGGGGCTGGACGGAGATGGGGGTGTTGGCTGGGACGCGGAAGAGTGCCGAGCCGTCGGCCTCGACGGGCACGGTGCCCAGGATGCGCTTGGGGTCCCACGGGCCATCCATCCCCACGACGCCGAGGAGGCCGCCCATGCCATGGTAGGCGAAGTGATAGGTGAAGAGGCGGAGCTTCTTCACCGTGCCGCGCGGCACGCCTTTGAGCCCGTCGCCCTCGTAGACGTCCACCATGTAGACCAGGGCGTCCTTGCGCCTGGGGTCCGCCTTGTCGGGGATGATGGGCGGTTTGAGGGTCTTCTGGAGCGGCACGGGTTCAAGGATGGCGTAGCCGGGCTCCTCGTGGAGCAGGAGCATGTTGTCAAAGATGTCCACCAGGTATAGGCCCCATTGCGATTGCGGCGTGGGCTTGCATGAGACCAGGAAGTGCTTCTCGCTGAGGGGGTAGGGATGAAGGAACTTCGGCCAGGAGCCATCCACGAGCGCGTCGCGGACGACTCGCTCGACGGGTTTGCCGTGGCCTGGGATGCGCTGGATGGCGCCGCTGGCCTCGTGGCGGCCCTTGCCGGGGTCGAAGATCACCAGCTCGCCCATCCGATGGACCCCGTGGTGGCCGGTGACGATGCCAACGACTCTTGTCGGGTGGTTCGGGATTGGGCGGGCGTAGAAGACGCCGTTGGGCCAATAGGAGTTGCTGCCGTAATACTCCATCTGCTCCGTGCCGTCGGGGTTCATGTGGAAGAGGAGGCGCGTCTGCGAGTGAGGGGTGTCGGTGTACTCCCAGCGGAGGTATAGGACGCGGCCGTTGTTGAGGACGGCGGGGCACCAGTCGTGGTCCTGCTCGAAGCAGAGCTGACGGATGTTCTTCCCGTCGGCGTCCATGCGGTAGAGCATGGCGACGTGTGAGGAGCCGAAGACGCAGGGGACGCCGACGAAGGGCGCGGTGGAGCAGAAGATGATGCGGCCATCGGGCAGGTAGCAGGCGTCGTAAGAGTCCACGTCGGGCTGCTCGCCCGTGAGCTGGCGCGGCTGAAGGCCCGCTGAGGGTTCCAACGCCTTCGGGAGGCTGAGCTCGAAGACCTGCCAGCGGTTCTTGGCGTCGAGGGAGGAGAAGAGGATGCGGTCGGCGTCGAAGTGCAGGTCTACGTCGCCCACGAACCTCCCGCCCTCCGGCTTGTAGAGCGTGACCAGCTTGGCGGCGTTCGGGGTTCCGCCTTCAGGCGCTCTGGGCGGCTTGGGCATGGTGAAGACGGCGATCTCGTTGTCCAGGCCGCTTCGGGGCAGGCAGGAGTTGCCTTGCCAGTTGGCCGGCAGCGCGAGGTTTCGGGCGTTTCGGCGCACGACGAGCACCTTCTCGAAGCTCAGGAGCGGGTTGGCGAGCAGGGCCTCGGCCTTGAGCGCCTCGATGTCGTGAACGAGTTTGGCCTTGCGCTCGGGGTCGGCACCCTTGTCGTCCGCCAGGAGCGCCTTCTCCAGGGCATCGAGCCGCTGGAGGAACTCGCGCCCCCCCGGGTACTTCTCGCCGTGTGATGCGATGAGGTCGTTGATGGCGAGGCGGAGGGGCTCGGTCTTGAGGTTGCCTAGTTTTGCCAGGTTCTCCTCGATGGTGCGTGCGCGATAGTAGAGCTCGCGGAGCCTTGCGAGCGCGGCCTCATCGGTCGCCGCGGCTGCTAGGCGCTGTGCCTCGGCTGCGAGCGACTTCACCCGCCCCGCAGCCTGGGCATAGCGGGCAGCGAGAGCGGCGAGGTTGGCGCGCCCGTCGTCCGCTCCTTGCACCCGCCAGTCGCCTTCCCAGATGCCGTCCTCGCGCTCCCAGGCCATCTGGCGGCGGGCCTCCGCAAAGTCGCGGCCCACAAGCGACCAGAGGGCGTCCAGCTCGCTCTTGCGGTCCGCCTTGTCGAGGACGTGGAAGCGGACGGAGCCATTGGAGCCCGCCTCGGCGCCGATGCCCACCCAGGCCTCGAACCTTGCGTATTTCTTGCCGAGTGCGAAGCACAGGGCGCTGGGAGCATGCGCCCAGAAACCCCACTCATATCTCTTGTTGGCCACCCTCAGGCCAGCGCCTGTGTGGCTGTTATTGAGGATCAGTTGGCCCCAGCCGACCTGCACCGAGGCGGGCTTGAGGGTGGTGAGGCGCACCTCGGTGCCGTCCTTGCCCACCAGGCGCGGCTCGGCCCAGATGGCCTGGTCCCAGTCATAGTTGTCGCCGCCCACATCGGCCACGAGCCAGAGCTGGTCGAGCTCGGAGACGTCCACCGCGACCTGCTGCGCGGGCTGGCCGCCGCGGATAACCCCGGTGACGTGGGGCCTGAAGGCCGAAGCCGTGGGCGCCTCGGCTTGGGCCTTGGCCAGCGCCTCGCGCGAGGCCAGCATAGTGTCCGCCCACGTCGCCTTCTTCACATACCACGCGGGGTCGGGGGCCTCCACCGCCGTGGGCGCCGCGGGCCTGGCCTTGGCCCCTGGGGGCCGCGCCTTGGCCGCCGCCAGCGAGACCGCGGGCAGAAGCCACAGGAGACACGCGACGAGGCGAATGTTGGACATCGTTTCACGCCTTTCCCGAAAAGACGCCGTCCGAGGCCCCCACAGGCGCCCGCCGAGGGCTGGCCGCACCGCGTGGGTGTGCCACACCTTGGTCCCGTCGTGGACCGTGATCGTCATCGGCTCGCCGAGGGGTCGCGCGGGGAGCGCAGCGGCCCAGATGCCCAGGTCCCCCGACGATGTTGAGCGCATCCATCATGGGCGCCTCGCAGTCCAGGCCGTAGGCATCACACGTGGTTTCCTAGCCCCAGGGCCTCGGCGGCGTTGCCGCCCATGATCTTGGCGCGATACTCGGGCGGGACGCCCATGCCGTCCATCAGGAGCTGGTAGTCGTGGTACACGTCGGCCATCCAGGAGTGGGCGACGTCGGTGCCGAAGCAGATCTTCTCGAACGGGTGCTTGCCGCCGTGGGGGGTGTAGGGGTGGCCGGGCTTGTCCCACCACAGGAGCGCGCGGAAGAACTCGGGCGGCTTGGCCTTCAGGCTCGAGCCGGAGAGGTCGAACCAGAGGTTGGAGTTCCACCGTGCGGCCATTGCGGCCTCCTCGTACCAGGGGTTGCCGAAGTGCGCGCCGATGATGTGGAGCTTTGGGAACAGGCGCGCGATGTGGTCGAGGTAGACCGGGCGGTAGAAGTCCGAGTTGCGGTCCTCGGGCCGGCCCTCGCGGTTGCGGGCCACGATGCCGAGGTGGAAGAGGGCGACCATGCCGCGCTCGGACATACGGCGGTAGACGTCCCAGTACTGCGGCGCGTTGTAGGCGTCCCTGGGGAAGATGAACTTGATGCCTCGGAAGCCCTGGTCGTGGAATTGGGCGGCGCGGAGCGGCGGATCGGTGCCCAGGGCGAAGAAGGCGAAGGGTATGAGGCGGTCGGGGTGGGTCTGGGCGGCCTTGAGGACGGCGTCGTTGGACGGCCCGGGGAAGATGACGCACCTGTCAATGCCCACGGCGTCGCAGGTGCGCAGCAGGCTGTCGAGCTCGCCTGGCGCCCCGTCGTAGTGCACGTGGCAGTCAATGACCATGTCGGTCCTCCTTCCGCAGCGGGAGCGCGCTTGCATTACAGGAATTGTAGCGTGGCCGCCCGCCGGATGCAATGGCCCACAAGCCGCGCTTGAAAAACAGAGGCGGACCCTCTAGATTTCAGGCTCCGGCTTTCCGTCCGACCCGTGGTTCCTGGACTGGAGACGGCGATGTTTGACCCGACCACTTGCTACGACGTGGCGGTTTTCGGCGGGGGGCTGAGTGGGTTTGCGGCGGCGCGGGAGCTGGCCCGAAGGGGCCGCCGCGTGGCCCTCATCGAGCGCCGCCCAGTCCTCGGCTGGGAGATCACCTGGGCCTTGCGCTCGGAACTCTTCTTCTCGGGCTTCTCCGGCAACACCCCGACGCATTGGCTGCTTGAGGCGATGGCAAGGGCGGTGGCCACAAACCCGCTGCCTTTCGACCCGCCGATCACAGAAATGGTGCTGGACCGCGAAGCCGCCGCAGCAGGGATGGCGGTCCTCCTATACGCTCAACCTGTCGCTCTGGGACTCGGCGACGAGCTGGTCCACGGCGTCCTGGTCGGGACAAAGTCGGGAGAGCTCCCCGTCCGTGCCCGCGTCTTCATTGATGCTACGGAGAACGCTATCCTGTGGCGACTGGCTGGCTGCGCCATGGCAGCCTCAGCCCCGCCGCGGGGGTTGCTTACCGTGCTGTTCAATGGCGTCAGCGGCGAGCCCGGGGATGTTGTCGAGCTGGGGCCGCTGGCAGGCTGTCGCCAGGCGCGCCTGCGGCCGACGCTATGGCCTGGGGAGGTGGCAGCCGAGTTCGCTCTGGATACCTCGGACATCGGGGCGGCCCGGCGCGCGCTCCCGGGCCTCCTGTCGGCACTCCGCGAGCGGGTTGACGCCCTGGCCACCGCTCTTGTGACCAGCGTGGGAAGCGAGCTTTACCCACTTTCGGCCATTGAGCTCGAAGACGCGACAGGGATTAGGCCGCGCAACCTGTTCGGGGCCGGCCCATGGGTGCCTTCGCTTATCCAACACGTGGGCGAGCCGCGGACGATAGCTGACAGGTTGCGGGATGGGAGGGAGGCAGCAGAGGCGATCGCGATGGCCCATAGCCACCTCCTTGACTTGCCGCTGAGCGAGGCCCACCTGCCTCACTCGCGCGTCGCGCCGCCGGCCCACGAGGCCGATGTGGTGGTGTGCGGGGGCGGGACCGGCGGGGCCTTCGCGGCCATCGCCGCGGCTCGCCAGGGCGCGAAGACCATCCTCATCGAGCAGTCCACCTGCCTCGGCGGCATCGGCACCGGCGGCGGCATCCACTGCTACTACCACGGCGTCGCAGGTGGCCTCCAGGACGAGGCCGACAAGCGTCTGGCCGAAATCGCCCCCTTCTTCGGGCCGCCAGACAAAGTCTCAGGCTTCCACCCCGAGGCAAAAAAGGTCGTCCTCGAGCAGATGGCCGCCGAGGCGGGCGTCGAGGTCGTCTACAACACGACGCTCACGGGCGCCCAGACCGAGCCCGTGCCGAGCGCGCTCCCCGCCCGCCGGGAGGGTGCCGCCGAAGCCGTCCGAAGGGTCCGCGCGGTCGTGGCCGCCGGGCCGGAGGGCAACGCGCTCTACCGCGCTAAGGTCTTCGTGGACGCCACGGGCGACGGCGACCTCGCTGCGATGGCGGGCGCGCACTTCACCTTCGGCCGCGCGACCGACGGGCTCCCCCACGCCTACTCGCTGGCCGCGGGCCGCCTCTCGGACGACGGCAAGCTGCTCATCACCAACTTCGACGCCGGCTACTGCGACCCGACCGACGTCGTGGACATGACCCGCGCCCGCCGCCACGCGCTCGGCCACTACTGGCGCGAACGCTTCGACGCCAAGACCCGCCTCCTCTACATCGCGCCCATCCTGGGGCTGCGCAACAGCCGCCAGGTCGTCGGCGACTACCGCCTCACGCTGGCCGACGAGATTGCCGGCCGCCAGTTCCCCGACGTCATCGCCTATGCCTACTCGCACTACGACAACCACGGCTTCGACTACGAAAACGAGAGCGACGAGGCGATGCTGTGGGTGTGGCTGCTGGGCAACTGGGGGCGGCGGATCGGCTGCGAGGTGCCCTATCGCTGCCTGCTGCCCGTCGGCATCGAGGGGCTGCTTGTGGCCTGCCGCGCCCTCTCAATGACCCACGACGCCCACAACCAGCTCCGCATGCAGCGCGACCTCCAGAGGGTCGGCGAGGCCGCGGGCATCGCCGCCGCCCTCGCCGCCCGCCAGGGCATCACGCCCCGCGCCCTCGACGTCGCCGCACTCCAGGCCATTCTCCTCAAGACCGGCGCCCTCGGCCCGCGCGAGCGGCCACAGCTCCCCGAGCCGGCCGAGCCCGCAGGGTGTCCTTCCCTCCGCGCGGAACAAGCCGGAGTCCCCGCGGCCATGCCCGAGCCGCTGCTCCACGACGCCAGTTGGCTGCCGCCCCAGCCCCCGGCGCTCCCGCTCGCCGAGCGCGCGGCGCAGCTCGGCACCGAGAAGAGCCAGGAGGCCACCTGGGCGTTGCTGCGGGCCGGCGACGAGGCGCTGCCGCTGCTGCTCGAGGCCGCAAAGGCTGAGAAGCCGGCCACGCGATTCTGGGCATCGGTCGCGCTCGCCATGCTGGGCCGGTCCGAGGCCGCGCCCGAGCTGCGCGCCGCACTCGCCGAGCGGCGGGGCGACGTGCCCGAGGGCCGCAAGGCCGCGCCCCTCTGGAAGTCCGCCGCCGTTCTCCTCGGCCGCATCTGTGACCGCGAGGCCGTGTCCGAGCTGTGTAGGGTGCTGGAGGACCGCCAGGCCGACCTTGACGCCCTGATCGGCGCCGTGCGCGCCCTGGGGCGCATCGGCGACCCCGCCGCGGTGCCCGCCCTCAACGCCCTGGTCGAGAGGAAGGACCTCCCCGCCGAGCGCATCCTCCAGGTGAGCAGCCCTGGGGGGAACCCCGTGCGCGAGGATGCTCGCTGGCAGCTCGACCTCGCGGTGGCCGAGGCCCTGGCGAGGCTCGGCGCCCCGCGCCCCGACCTCGCCGCCCGCCACGCCGCCGACGAGCGGGCCTACGTCCGCCGCTACGCCCGCCAGGTGGCCGCGCTGTCGCAGCCGAGGCCCGGGTGAGCAGGAGACGGCGCGCGCCCGCGCCCGCGCGTGGCCGGCGGCCGGGTGGCCTACAGGTCTTCGCCCGTGCCAGTCCACAGGGAGTTATTGCCGGTCTTGCCATCCACCGCCCAGGGGTCGTCCTGGTTGTAGCCGGCCTCGCGCATGGTGAGCGCGGCGGCGTGGCCGTCGGCGAAGGAGCAGTTGCCGCGGCCGCTGTGGCGGTTGTCCATGGGCGTGGGGCCGGTCTTGCTACCCCAGCGGGTGTGGCCGTGGAGGAGCTTCGGCCCGTCGAGGGTGTGGGCGTGGCAGTCCTTCATGTCGGCGTTCCCGAAGCTGTCGGCGACGATGATCGTGGCCGAGGGGCGGGTGATGCAGGAGTAGTGGACGGGGTAGCGCCACGAGGGTGAGGTGCCGTCGCCGTCCTGGCTGGGGTGGAAGGGGCCAAAGGTGCCCCAGTTGTAGCCGTAGGAGCCCTCGCGGAAGTAGATGCGCGGGCCTTTGGACTGGTTCTTGGAGGCTCGGACGACAGGGCAGATGAAGAACGCGTTGGTGACGCGGTTGCCGTTAGCGGCCTCGCTACAGATGTCTTCCCGCTCGGCGAGGTGGCCGCCGACCTGCGGGCCGATGGCGTGGGGCCAACGAAGCTGCGGACCGGTGGTCCAGCGGCAGCACGGGTAGTAGCCGTCGTTATCCTTGGTGTAGATCAGTAGGGCGGAGCCGATCTGCCGCAGGTTGCTGAGGCACTTCACCTGCTCGGCCCGCAGCCGCGAAGAGTGAAGGACAGGGAGCAGAATCCCAGCCAGGACGATGATGATCGCGATGACGACGAGTAGCTCGGTCAGCGTGAAGCCGCCTTGAGGTCGGCGCATCCGTCATTCCCTTTCGTGCTGAGGCGCCCGCGAGGGCCGCGCGGGGGCGTGGTCAGACGTCTCGCGGGTGCAGCCCCGTGCAAGAGCCACCCACTCCATCATGAGTTATACGCGCGCGACTCCGAGCTGGGGACACGCGGACGTGCAGGCTGGTGGTGAAGAAAAGGCTAGCTGGCGCCCGGGCCACTGATGGCGATCGCGTGCACGACCCCGTTCTGGGTCACGACGTAGCCGGTGGCGCCTACCTGGATGAAGGCGTCGCAGGAGCGCAGGCCGTCAATCTCCCAGGCGGTCCTGCCGGTGCGCTCGTCGAGGGCGCGGAGGCGCCCGGCGCCGCCAGAGTCGGCGAGGTGGACGAGTCCCCCGGCGTAGGTGAGGGGGCCGCAGCCGGCCGCCGCGCAGGCCCACAGGGTCCGCCCGGTGGCGCCGTCGAGCGCCAGGACCCGCGTGCCGCGCACGAACACTGTCCCCGCCGAGGCGATGAGGCTGCGCGCGTCGGGCAGGCCCCGCCGCCAGGCCAGCCTGTGGGTCGCAGGGTCCACGCAGAAGAGCTCGCTGCCGCGGTCCGCGCGGGGCACCGCGCAGTAGATGCGCTGGCCATCGAGCGCCACGAGCGCGCCCGCGTGACGCGACGCGGGCACATCGAGGCGCTGGCCCCACAACTCGTCGCCGGAGCGCCCCGCCAGGAGGTGGAGCGCCTTACCGGTCACGGCATACAGGTTCCCGCCAGGCGCCGCTGCGCAGCCAATTGCGCCCTCGTCGGCGAAGGAGCGGACCCACAGGGCGCGGCCGTCCCGCGCATCAAGCATGTGGATGGTCCCCCCCACCGTCCAGCACGCGCGGTCATCCGCCAGCGGCAGCGGAGGGCTCAAGGGCTCAAGGGGGCTGGCGCGCCCTGCGGCGTACCGCCAGAGGGTGGCGCCGTCGCTGGCGCGGAGGGCAACCAAGCCGATACGCCCGCCCTCTGACGCGAGGCTGTAGACCCTCCTCTCGTCGGCGGCCAGGTAACCTAAGCTGGGGGAGGCCGACTCCCACCTCACCGCGCCGGTCTCCGCGTTGACGGCGACCACGCGGGCACGGGTCCCCTCACCGCGCAGGACATAAAGGCTCGCGCCCGCGATTGCGAGCCGCTCGGCTGCGGAAGCGGGCGCCGCCCGAGCCCCCTGGTATTGCCAGCGCACAAGGATTGGTCGCGTGCCGCCCGAGGCGGCGAGCGCGCCGCCGCCGGCCGGGGCATCTGGACCGCGTGGCAGGGCTCTCGCGGCGAGCCATCGCCCGCCCGCGGCGGCCAGGCCCGCGCTCACCAGCGCCACCGCGGCGGCCGCTAGCGCCCGCCGCAGCCGCGAGCGGCGGCGTTCGGCCGAGGTCTCGGCGGCAGCGGCCGAGCGGACCGCTTGCTCGAAGCCCGGGCTTGGCACTGCCCGCTCCACGCTCAGGCGCAAATCGTCCATCAGGAGCCGGCAGTCCTCCTCCGCCGCGCGGCAGACAGGGCAGGACGACAGGTGCCGCTGGAGCTCAGCCTCGCGCGCCGCGGGCAGCGCCCCCAGCACGTATAGCTCCAGCTCCTCTCGCACCTCGGGGCACGTCGGGTTCATCGCAGGCTCTCCGTCGCCCCCTGCATGCAATTACGTCCCGCGGCGGGGATTCGGGACAACGGGCTGCCGCGCGTCACCTGTGGGTCGCCTGCGCCGGGGAATGCGTGCGGTCCGGGGCGACCTCGGCGGAGGCCGCGTCGTGGGCGAGCCACTGCTCCCGCAGGCGCCGCAGCGCCCGCTGGGCGCGCTTCTTAGCCGCCTCCTCCGAGATGCCCAGGGCCGCGGCCACGTCGCTGAATGGCAACCCTTCCACGACCCTCAGCTCCAGCACCACGCGAGAGTCCTCGGGCAGGCCCGCGAGGAGTGCCCACAGGTCCTGCGCCTCGGCCGAGGGCGGCCCGCCCTGCGAGCGGCTGCTCGCGGCCAGCCTCTGGAGCATCGCGGACCGCGCCGCGTCGCGCCGAATCATGTCCCGGCACACATTGCGAAGAATGGAGTAGAACCAGTTGGCGAAGGGCATGGTGGCGCGGTACTGCTGCCGGCAGCGGATGACCCGCAGAAACGCCTCCTGCACCGCATCCTCGGCCAGCGAACGCTCGAGGAGGGTGCGCCGAGCGACGGCCAGCGCTGGCGCCAGGAAGCGCCCGACCAGGAGCTGGAACGCCTCGGCATCGAGCCGCGCCTGATAGCGCGCCATCAGGAGCTCACTGGATGGCCCGCCGCGCTCGGTCATGGACCCGCTTGCTCCGGTCCCCGCGAGAACCACTGGTGCCGCAGGCGGCTCGGCTGGGCGCCGCGCCGCGCCGTGCTCGCAGCGGGGTGCGACTGTAGCGAGCCGCCCCTGTCAGCACTTGACGGCATTCTACGCCAAGGTGCAAGCACGTGCAAGCCAGCGCGCAAGGGCCACGCAACAGCGGGGGCAAGACGCCGCGGGCGGCCCCTCGCTTCACGGGTGCCGCTCGCGCGGGACCCAGGCGAGGCGGGCGAGCTGGATGCCTTTGAGGCTGGGCAGCAGCGCGGCAATGTACCAGCGGCCCTCGTGGTGGACAAGCTCGGGGGCAGCGATGGGCAGGGTGGTGAGGAAGTGCTCGGCATCGTTGTCCACCCCGAAGTCGAGGGGGTCGCGGGAGTGGTAGACGCTGGTCTGGGCCTTGGCGCCGTAGCGCTGGGTGCGGAAGAGGTAGAAGCTCCCTGGCGACAGCTCGACGACGAATGGGCACTCGGCCGAGAAGGGATCAGTGCCGGCGCGCCCGCCGAAGGCTACGACGCGCGAGGCGCTCCAGTGCTTCAGGTCGGGCGAGGTGCGGCAGTAGACGGCCCCCTTGCGGTCGGGGTAGGCTGTGTAGTAGCAGTGCCATCGCTCGCCGATGCGGAGGACCATTGGGTCGCGCGTGTTGTTGCCGGGGCCTTCGGTGAACATCCCGGTCGTGCCGTCGGGGCGGACGATGCGGGCGAAGCTCTTGCCGTCGGCGCTCTCGGCCAGGCAGATGTGCTCCCAGTCGCCATAGGCCATCAGGTAGCGCGCGCCGTCGCGGAAGACGTGTGGGGCCTGGAGCCCGCCGGGCGTCTCGCCGAGCGTGGGTTCGGCCTGCATGGCGATGCCCTTGGGCGCCCAGTCGCGGTCGGTGAGCTGCGCTCCCTCCCAGCGATGAAAGAGGCGGCTCTTGCCGGGGGCCTTGGTGTGGCGGATGCACGACCAGAGCTGCCAGGCGCCGTCGGCGGCCTGCCAGAGGGCGAAGTCCACGGGCTGCTGTCCCGGGGCGGTGAGGGGGCCGAGGTCAGGGCTGGTGGCGATAGTCCACCATTGGCCCTCGACCCGTGGGAGGAGGGTTTCTGCGGCAGCAATGGATGCCGCGACTGCCAGCCCCGCGAGCAGTAGCGCCGGAGCGTGGGATTCCATCGGGTCTCCTCATCTGCGGAGCAACTGCTCCGTCCACTGCTCGAGCGAGAGGTACTTCCCTGTGTAGATGTCGTAGCGTTCGCCCAGGCGGTCTTCTCTGCCGACGCGCTTCTGCTCGTCGAGGATCTTGCGGAGGACGGCATCGAGCTCCGCCTTGGCGATGCCCTCGCGGCGCGCCACCTCGCGGACTCCTGCGGCGTTGCGCGCCAGCATCAGGCGCCTGATCGTCGCCTCGGCCTCTGGTGTCATGTCTGCCTCGTGCCTGGTGCCTGGTGCCTCGCCTGGGTCGCGTCGAGCCGCCATAGTATAGCGCGCAAGCCGTCCCGGTGGAAGCGACGGTGTTTCCGATTCCCAATTCCCTTTCTCCGATTGCAGAGGCGCAGTGGTCGCTTGACACTGTGCGCCGCGAGCCTATAATCGCTCGAAGGAGCGCGTGAGCGGAGAGCGCGTGCATGGATGCCGAGCCGTTTCTGATCGCGATTGCCGAGGCGCTGGAAGACGTCGGCCTCGAGGCCATCCTGGTGGGCAACGCGGCTGCCGCCCTTCGGGGCGCGCCGGTGACTACGCTGGACTTCGACTTCATGTTCCGCAAGACGGCGGCGAATCTCGGCAAGCTCAAGAGGCTGGCCCGACGCCTCGGCGCCGTCATCCTGCGCCCCTACTATCCCGTCTCGGACCTCTATCGCGTCGTGGTCGAGGACACGGGGCTACAGCTCGACTTCATGTCGGTCCTCCACGGCGTCCACTCGTTTGCCTCATTGCGTTCTCGCGCCGAGCGGGTGCCCTTTGGCCGCGCCCGCCTCTGGGTCGCCTCGCTCGCCGACGTGATCGCCAGCAAGAAGGCGCTGGGGCGGCCGCGGGACCTCGCCGTCCTGGATGTGTTGGAGAGAACCGCGCGTGAGCAGGAAAGCCGACAGGGAAAGAAGGCTTGAGGCCCTGAAGGCCGAGACGGAGCGAGCCGAGCTGGAGCAGATTCGCCGGCTCCTCGCCCTCCCGATGGAGAAGCGCACCCACTTCCTCCGTCGCCGCACCGGTTTCACCGGCTCCGCGCTCTGAGCCCTACTCCGCCAATGGATGCCAACTCCCGCTCCCCCCACAGTGTGGCGTTCCGTGGCGCAGGCAGCGGAACCGCCGATTCTGTCCCTCCCGCCAAATGCCGCTAACTGGCCACGCCACTCCGCGGCCGGGGGTCCTTTGAAGCGAAGGCTCCCGCGTGCCGGTAGGCACGCCCTACTTGTCGCCGAGGCGCCATTCGAGGATGCCACCGGAGAAGCCCGGCTGGAGCTTGGCCTCGAGGCGAAGCTCGCCCGTGGTGACTGGCTCGAAGGCGACTTTGTTGAAGGCGTCCTTCGCGACGCCGTAAGCCGAGCCCTCGGCCAGCTTAACTTCCTTCCAGTCATTGCCCTCTCTGTAGAGGAGGCGCCAGGAGGCGGGCACACGGCAGCCGCCGCGGCCGGTGTCGTCGAACCAGTAGACGTCGCTCCAGGAGAGGGTGCGGGGCTTGGGGAACTTGTAGGCGACCCACTCCGTCGTGCCCCTGTGGTCCCACCAGGTGAAGCGCGGGATGCCGCTGTCAATGGAGCTCTTGGGAAGCAGGCCGTCGCAGAGGGCGTCGGTGGTGTCGCCGTGGTGGCAGTGGGAGGCGCTGGCGACGTAGGCGGGCTGGGGCTGCTCGGCCCACTTGTGGGCGTCGGCCTTGTCGCTCACGGTGGGGAAGACGCTGATGCGGAGCCGCGCGCAGCCCATGGGGATGAGGGTGACGGTCTCCAGCGGCTCGGTGGTGAATGCGGGGCTTGGCTTGAGGGTGGCGCACAGGCCGTGGCGGTCGAAGGTCCACTGGGGGACTTTGCGGGCCTTGGCCTTGAGGGCGATGGGCGCGGCGTCGGGTGTGAAGGGCTGAGGGGCGAGCGGCTTGTTGCTCGGCTCGACCTCGATGGACTTCTCGGGGGCGGCGGGGTCGAGCTCGAGGCCGTAGTTCCAGGGGGTGGTCGGGAGGACGGCGTAGGCGGGCCACTTGTCGGAGCCGCCGTAGCGCTTCCAGTCCTCGCCGATCTTGAGCGAGAAGGCGAGCGGCCCGCGCTCGACGGAGACGGCGCCGCCGTGCTTTGCCCAGACGCGGACGCTGAGCTTCATGGGCAGGGTGAGCTCCAGCTTGTCGTCGGGCTGCCATTCGCGCTCGACGACGAGGAAGGCGAGGGGCTCGGCCCTGGCCTCAAGGGGCTTGCCATTGAGCGCCAGCCTGGGCTGTGAGCACCAGCGTGGGACCCGCAGGTAGAGCGGGAAGCGAATCGGCTTGAGGGTGCGGAAGGCGAAGCGGACGGTGTCGCTGAACGGGTAGTCGGTCTCCTCGCGGATGAGGACCATTCTGCCGTCGCCGACCTTGGCCTCGACCCTGGACTCGGCGTAGAGGGCGGCGCAGAGGCCATTGTCGGGCGTGGCGAGCCAGAGCTCTTCGGCGTAGTAGGGCCAGCCGTGGCTGACGTTGTGCTGGCAGCAGCGGTAGCTGTGGGGGTCGTAGCCGAACATGTTGCCGCCATTCTGGATGCCTGGGGCGTGGTTGCGGGTGTCGAGCTGCGGCTGGTTGGCCGCCGTCAGGTAGTGGAGGCCCTTGAGGTCGGGCGGCTGGGAGCAGGGGAAGGAGTTGAGGGCCATCTCCTCGCAGCGGTCGGCCCAAAGGGGGTCGCCGGTGATCTTGAGGAGCATCTGGAAGCTGTGCATGGCCTCCACCATGCCACAGGTCTCGGTGGCCTGTCGGGGGTCGGTGTAGCCGCGTCGGGCGTTCTCGTCGGCGCCGTAGGTGCCGCCGGGTTGCTGGCCGAACTCGTCCATCATGGTGTCGTAGTTGCGGTAGGCGGCGAGGCGGAGGGCGTCGTCCTTCGCTTGCATCCAGAAGATTGCGGGCGCGCGGAAGCACTGGGCGAAGTTGACGCAGTGGTAGCTTGCGACGCCCTTGTCCCAGCGTGCCATGCGGCGGTGGATTTTCTCGGCGAGCTTGAGGAGGTCTGGGTCCCCGGTGCGGTTGTAGAGCCAGTAGACGCTCTCGAGGTTGTCGCCGGCGCGCTGCTGCTGCCAGAAGGGGAGGAGGAAGTCGGCCTCGGGCACGCTGAGCTGCCAGTTGAAGTACTTCGTCATCAGGTCGAGGACGCGCTTGTCGCGGGTGAACTCGTGGAAGGACTGGAGGGCGTTGAGGGCGATCATGTTTGGCCACACGTCGGGCTTGCCGCCCAGGAGGGTGAGGTTGGCGCGCGGGCCGAAGTAGCCGTCCTCGCGCTGGCTGGCGATGATGCCCTCGAGCCATTTCCTTGCCTCGGCGATGATGCGCTCGTTGCGGAGCACGTAGCCGAGGTCGCCGAAGCCCTTGAGCCAGTAGGGGAGCTCTTCCCAGGGGCTGTGGCCCTTGCCGTCGGGGCTGAGCCAGGCGTTGCCCTCGGCCTTGCACCAGGGGGAGATTTCGGTGAGGCGGCCAGTCATCCCCTCGGCCTCCAGCTCCAGCATGTGGCGCAGCCAGCCCGCCGGCGCGATTGCCCCGATGGGGAGCTTGACGAACGGGCTGGGCGCGAGCGGCGGCCTGTTCGACGGGTAGAAGGCATTCGTCTTGTCGAGCGGGGGCGCCTTGACGCACGAGACCTTCGCATCTTCAGCCGCTGACGCGGGCCTGGCGGCTACGAGCACGCACGCGAGCACGGCCAGCCCTAGCCACTCGTTCATCTGTCTCGCCTCCTTGCGTGGGAGAGGGATGCGTGTCTGTGGAAGAGGGATCCGTCTCTGGTGGCAAGGTAGCAATTGCGGCGGGGGCTGTCAACCGGCTATAATCGCGGCCTGGAGGCAGCCGCGTCATCTAGTTGAGGAGCGCGCGATGGGCAGGGATGCCTGGCTCTTGGTGGGAGCATTGCTCATGGGGGTCGGAGCAGGCCTTGGTGCGGCGGAGGCGGAACTTGTGCCGCCGAAGCTCTTGAGCATTCGGGGCGGCCTGGGCAACGTGTTTGCCAAGCTCGAGGCGGGCGGGGTGGTGAGCATCGCCTATTTCGGCGGCAGCATCACCGCGGCCCCCGGCTGGCGGCCGAAGACCCTCAAGTGGTTCCAGGCGACCTGGCCGAAGGCGAGGGTGACGGAGGTCAACGCGGCCATTGGTGGCACGGGGTCCGACCTGGGCGTCTTCCGCTGCGGGCAAGACGTGCTCGCCCACAAGCCCGACCTGGTGTTTGTGGAGTTCGCGGTCAACGACGGCGGGGCCGCGCCTGAAGCCATCTACCGCTCCCTCGAGGGCATCGTCCGCCAAGTCTGGCGGGCCAACCCCGAGACCGACATCTGCTTCGTCTACACCATCCACAAGGCCTTCATCCCAGACTACGAGAGGGGCTTCTGCAACCGCTCGACCACGGCCCACGAGAAGGTCGCCGATCACTACGCCATCCCCTCGATCAACATGGCCATGCGCGTCGCAGAGCTCCACAAGGCGGGCAAGCTCATCTTCCCCTTCCCGCCCAAGGAGACGCCGCCCGAGGGCAAGATGGTCTTCGCCCACGACGACTGCCATCCGACCGATGCGGGGCACGAGCTTTTCACGCAGGTCATCACCGATGCGCTCAAGGAGATTCAGAAGGCGTCGAGGCCCGGCCCCCACAAGCTGCCCGAGCCGCTGCGGCCCGACAACTGGGAGCACGCGAAGCTCGTGCCCATCGCGCCCTCGATGCTCACGAGCGGCTGGCGCAAGCTGCCCACCGACGATGGCCTGGGCAAGTGGTTCGGCAACCGCCTGCCCGCAATCTGGGAGGCGACGAGGCCCGGCGAGAAGCTCTCCTTCCGCTTCAAGGGCACGCTCGCGCGGCTCTACGACCTCGTCGGCCCCGACGGCGGGAAGGCCATCTGCTCCGTGGACGGCAAGGTCACGCGAACCGTCCAGCGGTTCGACATGTACTGCACCGGCCATCGCCTGGCCACGCTCCCCATCGCCGAGGGCCTGGAGGACAAGGAGCACGCCGTCACCGTCGAGGTCTCGCCCGAGCAGCCCGACCGCGAGCCGGTCCTCAAGCAGGTGCGCGGCCAGAAGGGCTTCGACCCCAAGCGCTACGACGGCACCGTCCTGCGCGTCGGCTACATCATGCTGCTGGGGGACCTCATCAATCCATAATCCGTGATTCGTAATCCGTAACAGGAGAAGAGCGAAGAACATGACCTTTTCTGGTCTTCTCTGGTGACGGATTACGGATTACGCATTACGGATTCCACGCTCAGGAGTCCGCAATGCCTAAGCCCACCGATGTTCACGTGACCGGCGCCGAGTTATTCTTCCTCCCCGTCCAGACCCGCGTGCCGCTGAAGTTCGGCCCAGAGACCCTAACTCACGTCACCTGCGCGCGGGTGCGGCTGCGGGTGGCCGATGCCAAGGGCCGCGTGGCCGACGGCTGGGGCGAGACTCCCCTGAGCGTCCAGTGGGCCTGGCCGAGCAGCCTCTCCTACGAAGAGCGCCACGGGGCGATGAAGGCCCTCTGCGTCGCCCTCACGCGGGCCTGGGCCGCCTTCCCCGCGAGCGGCCACCCCATCGAGATCGGCCACGCCTTCATTGAAACAGAGCTCCCCCGCCTCCTCGCTGAGGCCAACCGCGCACGGGTCGGTTCTGGAACCGGAGTCGGCAGTCGGCAACCGGCAATCGGTAATGCGGCGGAGCCGATGCCCTGGCTGGCCGCCCTCATCTGCGCCTCGGCCTTCGACATCGCCCTCCACGATGCCTACGGCAACCTGCTCGGGCTGCCCACCTACAGCACCTACACGGCGCAGTTCATGAACCGCGACCTCGCCGCCTACTTCCCTCCCGAAGGTTCCAATGCCGTCGGGAGGGTATCCCTGGGACTGGGCGCCGACGAGCGCCACCCCGATTACCCTCCCGCAGGTATTGGAACCTGCGGGAGGGCGCCGCACTCGTTCCAGGACCGGTTCCCCGCCGACTTTTTCATACCTCAGCCCCCCACACGCCTCCCCGCCTGGCACCTCGTGGGCGGAAAAGACCTTTTGAGCGCCGACGAGTTGACCGGGGACGAGCCGAACGACGGCTACCCCGTTCTGCTGCCCGACTGGATTCGCCGCGACGGGCTGAAGTGCCTCAAGGTCAAGCTCCGCGGCAACGATGCGGCCTGGGACTACGACCGCCTCGCCCGCGTCGGCCGGCTCGCCACCGAGGGCGGCGCGCTCTGGCTCACCGCCGACTTCAACTGCACCGTCACAGACCCCGCCTATGTCAACGACATCCTCGACCGCCTCCTCGTCGAACAGCCGCGCATCTACCAGATGATCCTCTACGTCGAGCAGCCCTTCCCCTACGATATCGAGCAGCACCCCATAGACGTCCACAGCGTCTCGGCCCGCAAGCCGCTGTTCATGGACGAGAGCGCGCACGACTGGCGCCTCGTGCGCCTCGGCCGCGAGCTCGGCTGGACCGGCGTCGCCCTCAAGACCTGCAAGACCCAGACCGGCGCGCTGCTGACGCTGTGTTGGGCCAAGGCCCACGGCATGACCCTCATGGTGCAGGACCTCACCAACCCCATGCTCGCCCAGATCCCCCACTGCCTGCTGGCCGCCCACGCGGGCACCATCATGGGCGTCGAGACCAACGCCATGCAGTTCTACCCCGACGCCTCGAAGCCCGAGGAGGCGGTTCACCCCGGCCTCTACCGCCGCCGCGACGGCTGCGTGGACCTCTCGACCCTCGCAGGCCCCCTCGGCCCCGCCCAGGGCGGGGCCGGCTTCGGCTACCGCCTGGCCGAGATTCGCCGCGAGCTGCCCGAGCCTGCCGCGCACGCCGGCGCATTGTAGGCGGGGCCTCCCTGCCCCGCCTACAACGAGGAACCTGCCCTCGGAACACGAGGAACAACGCGGAAAGGAGGAGCGACCATGAGCACCCTGGTTGCTCTGGTGCTGGTGTCCGCTCTTGCCATGGCCGGTGAGCCAGTCACAAAGCCTGCGTTGAACGCGGACCCAGAAGGCAAGGTGGGCGAGAGGCCCTATGAGATGGCGTGGGCCGACAGGAAGCCCGAGCACCCCGAGCTGGTGGACTTTGAGGACCTGGAGGGCTGGGCGGCGGTCGGCTTCGCGGGCTGCACCGCGCAACTCGTCCGCTCACGCCACGAGCAGATGTATGGCTCCTTCACGGGCAAAGTGACCTATACGGGGAAGACGGGGGCGAGCTACTTCGAACTGAGGCCGCCGCAGGCCATCCCGATCCCAGGGCAGCCGACCGCCTGCCAACTGTGGGTCCGCGGCAACAACTGGGGCTGGTATCCCAAGCCCCAGACCGCTCGCACAAACGTCTACGCCGTCGTCCGCGACGCCCAGGGCGAGGGCTTCGCCATCGGCCTCGGCCACGTGAACTTCGACTACTGGTTCCTCATGCACGCCACATTCGTCTCGCCCACCGGCCAGCTCACTGCCCGCATTCACAAGGAGGGCCAAGGCGACGGCAAGATTGACTATCCGCTGAGCTTTGTTGCCCTCCGCGTGACCAATTGCGCGGACGAGAGGCCGGCGAAGCTGTCCTTCGATTCCCTCCAGTTCTACACGCCCGACTACAAGCCGCTCGCCGAGCCGAAGCTGCCCCCGGAGGACGTCCCCTGGCCCACCACCCCGGACACCATCACGCCGAGCCCGAAGGAGCCTGTGACCACAAAGTTCAGCCAGGAAGGCCCCGCCCGCATCTTCACAGCGCGAGGTCGCCGCGACAAGATTCGTTGGGTTTTCACCCCCAAGGACGGCACCCTTGATGACCTGACTGTGGAGATCAACGGCAAGCGGTTCCAGCCTTGCGCCGGCGGCGGGCCAGTCTTCGAGTTGGGCGGCCGCGAATGGAAGCCGGGCGACGAGGGCCTCAAGCAAGCCTGCGTCGCCGTGGAACACCGCACCGACGGCACGTTGCGCGTCTGCTGCAAGGCCCAGGCCGACGGCGAAGAGGTTGACTACTCTTATCATCTCCGGGCCGTGGGCAAGTCGCTCCAGATCACTGCGGAATGCCCCGAGCCGAAGGCGACGGCCTTCCGCATCGGCCGCACAAAGGGCACCCCGAACGCTGACCTGTTCACCGTCCCCTACCTCAACATTGAGAGCGGCCCACACTTCGTCCATTGGGATGGTGTTTTCCTCTCAGCGCTGCTCGATTGGTATAACTCGGATGCCTCCACGCTTGAGGCGGCCAGCGGCAACCCCGCGCCAGGCGAATACGTCTATAATGGCGGCTCCCGCTATCTGCCCAAGACCGATGGCAAGCGGAACCCGCTGCGCGAGCGGCTCATCGTCACGGTCGCCAGCGACTTCCACGAGGTGCTGCCTAACCTGCCGCATCCGAAGAACCCGATGGCGCATCTGGCGACGGCGAGCATCTGGCGCAATGTGGGCGAGCCGGTGCCCGACCTCCTCAAGCGCCTGAAGGCCCACGGCGTCGAGCGCTTCATCTGCCCCCTCCACGAGGTCGGCTGGCGCGACGCCGGCGAATCCTTCACCTTCCGCCTCCGCTGCGCCCCGCGCATCGGCGACGAGAAGATGATCGAATACGGCAAGTGGGTGAACGGCCTCGGCTACCGCTTCGGCCTCTATGCCAACTACACCGACTACGCGCCCGTTAACGAGCACTGGCGCGAGGACCGCGTGTGCCTGGACAGCGACGGCAACTGGCGGGGGGCCTGGCCCCGCTGCTACGCCCCGAAGCCAACCTGGGCCTGGCAGGCCCAGGCCGACCTCGCGCCAAAGATCGCCGCCAAGTTCGGCGCGACCACCTGCTACAGCGACGTCCACACCGCCATCGCCCCCTGGCACCGCACCGACTACGATGCCCGCGTGCCAGGCGCCGCCATGTTCCGCGCCATATGGGACTGCTATGCCCACGTCCTCTGGAACGACTGCAAGGCCTACGGCGGCCCGGTCTTCAGCGAGGGCAACATGCACTGGATGTACGCCGGCCTCATCAGCGGCAACTACGGCCAGATGGGCTGGAGCGGCCCCGAACGCTGGAAGCGCCCGCCGCTTGTGGACTTCGACCTCCTGAAGATGCACCCGCTGATGTGCGACTTCGGGATGGGCTCCCCAGACATGTTTTACCCCCGCCACGGCGGCGAGTGGCGGAAGGACAAGAGCCGCACAAGCCCGTACCTCGACCGCTTCATCACCTCCACCCTCGCCTTCGGCCACATCGGCTTCCTGGCGATGGAGTGGGGCCTCGACGGCGGCCTGAAGAGCTACTACATGACCAACGCCGTCCAGCAGCGCTACGCCCTCGTGCCCGTGGCCGACATTCGCTACTGGGATGGCGAGAAGCTCCTGCCCACCTCCGACGCCATCCGCACGGGCGCCTACAAGCGCGGCCAGGTCCACGTCAAGTACGCCAGCGGCCTGGAGCTCTGGTGCAACCTGAGCTTCGACCACGACTGGCAGGTGACCTGCGACGGCAAGACCTGGCTCCTGCCGCCCACCGGCCACCTGGCTTTCAAGAAGGGCGACCTCCTTCAGTTCTCGGCCCTCCTGGACGGCCAGCGGATTGACTACGTGGACTCGCCCGACTACCACTACCTCGACACGCGCGGCCAGTTCGCCGCCCTCGGCCCCCTCGCCTGCAAAGGCGCCGCGGCTCTCAAGCCCGCAACCTCCCCCGAAACCTCCCGAAGGTTCCAATACCTTCGGGAGGTTAAGGCGTGGTGGGCCATCCCCTGCGACAAGAGCGACGACCTGAGCATTCGCCCCGCCCACCTCGGCCTCGCCGCCAACGCGGCCATCGCCGCTGAAGCCTTCGGCCTCGAAGACAAGTCCCTCGGCCCCGCCGAGGTCCGCGTGAGCAATCTCGGCCGCACCATCATGCCCGTCAAGGGCGCAGCCCGCTACCGCCTCAGCGTCGTGGGCACGGCCAGCGCCCCGCCGCCAGACCAGGGCGTCCGCAAGCTCGTCCTCGGCCTCGACTATCCCGCGAACATCGTGGTGGCGAACCTGGGCGCCGCCACGCTGGGCCGCATCCGCGCCACAGCCGAGCTTCTCAGCTCAGCGGGCGGCGAGGGCGCGGCACGTTCCCACCCTCCCAGGCGCGTGGTAACGCCCCCGAGCGTGCGCCCGCGCTCCGAAGGGCGCGGAGCGATGACGGTGAGCGTCCCGCCCGATGCCCGGCCCGGCGAGCGGCTGTGGTATCGGGTGCGGGTGACAGGGCAGCTCGGCGAGAGGGAAGCCGAGGGCGTCGGCTGGCTCACGGGCATCGCGTCGCGGGCAGTGGACGTGGCGGCGCGTCCCGCGAGCGCCACCCCTCAGCCGCCCGGCAGCCAGCAGGAGCTGGTCGTGGCTCTCAGGAGCAACCTGCCGGCGGAGGCCCCCGTGGCGCTCTCGCTCTTCAGCCCGTCGCTCATCCTCAAGCCGCGGCTCGCCGAGCTGCGCCTGCGGCCTGGGGTGGAGCAGGCCGTTGCTTTCCGCTACGTGCTGCCCGCCGAGCCGGGCGTCGCCGCGATTGAGGTGAAGGCCCACCACGGCTTCGGGCAGAGCCCCACGGAGGCCCGACGCCTCTGGCTCCGCTTCACCAGGGGCGAGGCGGTCGCGGCAGACTTGAGCAGGCTGGCGCCGGTGCGCACGGGCGTCCAGTTCCGTGGAAAGGCCGAGGAGCCGCTGGGGGCCGAGAGCGGGGCGAGCTTCCGGGCGGCGTCGAACACCGTGGGCGGGGTTGATAAACCCGGCTTCTTCTGCCACCCGCCCTACAAGGGGGGCGTGGGCAGCGCCTTCGGCGAGTTCGAAGTGGCCCTCCCCGACGAGGCGTGCGAGTTCGAGGCCCTCGTCGGTTTCACCGATGGCTCCACGACCGCCGACGGTTGCCTCTTCTCGCTCGATGTCAAGGCCGGCAAGCAATGGGAGACGGTTGGAAAGCTGCTCTTCGGCGAGCTGAAGCGCTGGGCGCCCTTCCGCGCCGACCTGTCGCGGTTCCGAGGGAAGAGGGTGACGCTGCGGCTGATGACCGACGTGGGGCCGGCGGACAACTCCTCCAGCGACTGGGCGGCGTGGGGCGAGCCGCGCATCGTGCTGGCCGGCGAGCGTCTGGCTGTCGAGGTGCTCGACAGGGAGCCCTAGTATTTCGAGCAGGCGACGATGACGATGCCGAGGATGGGCAGGGCGACGGCCAACCAGTCGGGCATCTGGGCGAGTGCGGGGATGGCGAGGAAGGCGCCGCAACTCGCCGCCACGCCCACGACGATGGCGACCAGCGCGAGCACGATCTTGCGCCGCACCCAGAAGCGATAGGCCAGGACCGCGCCGGCAACCAGCCAGCGGTCATCGTGCTGGCTGACGGCCTGCTCGGCCCCCGCAGCCACTGCCGCGAGCGACGCGTCGCTCACGGGCACCACGATCTTGAGGATGGCATAGGCGACCGCGGCGATGGGCACGGCCATCGCCGACATCGGGAGCTGGGCAAACACCTCATACCAGGCCATGTCTCGCCCTCCTTCCTGCGTCCGGCCGCGCGGCCGCGGTCAGGCTCCCCCCGAACGGCTGCATCGGGACGCGGTCGGGACCCGGTTCGGACTCGGTCAGCACTCGGTCGGCAGCGGGATACTACCAGAGCGGGCCAAGCCTTGTCAAGACGGGTCCTGCGAGGTCCTGGGCAGCTCGCAGACGGCCAGCGGGAAGGCGAGGGTGAAGCGGGTGCCCTGGCCTGGCTGGCTCTCGAAGGCGATCTGCCCGCCGTGTGCGTGGACGATCTCGCGGACGATGGAGAGGCCGAGCCCCGTGCCCTCGAGGGCAAACTCGCGGGCGTTGCTCGCGCGGAAGAACTCCTCGAAGAGGTGCTGCTGGTCCTCCAGGGGGATGCCGATGCCGGTGTCGGTGACGTCGCAGAGCACGTGGGTGTTGTCGGCGCGCGTGCTCACGGTCACCCGCCCGCCCTCGGGGGTGTACTTGATGGCGTTGGTGACGAGGTTGGCGAGGACGTCGCGCAGCTTCTCTGGCTCCGCATAGAGCTGCGCGCCGCCGGCCTCGAGGCGGACCTCGAGGGTCTGCTTCTTCTCCTCGGCCTGGAGGGCGTAGAGGGCGGTGACGCGCTGGACGAGTTCGTCGAAGACGACGAGCTCGCGGGCGGGCTTCTGGTCGCGGGCGTCGCGCAGGCGCGAGAGGGCCAACAGGTCGGCCAACAGGTCGAGCATCAGCCGCGTGCGGTTCTCGGCCCGGCGGATGAAGTCCAGCCGCTTGGCCTCGTCGAGGGACGCGTAGTTCCTCACCACGACGGTCAGGAGCGAGTGGATGGCGGAGAGCGGCGCGCGGAGCTGGTGCGCCGCCACGCGCATGAAGCGCGACTTGCGGGCCTCCAGCTCGGCCAGGCGGGCCGACGTCGCCGCAAGCTCCGCCTGCCGCTCCCGCAGCCGCGCGACCACCGACGTGCTGAGGAACGCAGAGACCAGCAGAGTCGCCGCCAGCGCCGCCAGGTGGCCGAAGATGAAGTTGCCGTTGCGGAACTGCGGCTGGCTCAGGTAGCCATCGAGCTGGTAATGCGGCAAGGCCCCGGCGTACTCCAGCGACACCAGGGCGGCGAAGAGCCCAAAGGCCACCGCTGCGTGCGCGTAGCTCTCGCGCTCCGGCAGCATAACGCTCGCAATGATCACGTGAAACACGTAGAAGATGCTCAGCGGATTCTCCACCCCGCCCGAAAAGTGCAGGAGCACCGTCATGCACAACAGGTCGGCGACGACCTGCAAGTTGGCGAACCACTTGGCCGACGTGTAGCTCACCTCGCCCTGCCGACGCCCCGACAACGTCTCCGCGTACCACTTGAAGAGCGCGTTGTAAACCGCCAGCACCCCGCCAAGCCCAAAGAGCTGGGGCACCGGCAGCCCGATCCCCGCCACCCACCGCGTAACCGCCACCACCGCAAACAGCGCCGCCACCGCCACCCAGCGCAGCCGCACGAACCACCGGCACAGCGCCACCAGCCCCTCCGCAGGAGTGGCGAACGACTCGATCGACGGCACGTGCAAGCGACGCGGCATGGCGACCCCCGCGGCCAAGGCCGCTACTCGACCTCAATGGACTCCACGCCGAACTCGTAGCCGCCGGCCACCGTGTGGCGCAGGCTGTGGCACTTCGGGCAACCCGGCCCCTCCGCCTCCGCACCGTAGCGCTCGCCGCAGTCCGAGCAGGCAAACTCCACCCGCCTCTCAACCACCTCGTAGGCCGCACCCTCCAGCGGAGTGCCCCTCGCATACTCCTCCAAGTGCTCGATGATGTGGTCAGTATCCGCCCCGCTCAGCTCCCCCACCACCAGCGTGACCTTGACCACACGCTTCACCTCGTGCTTCGCAAGCTCCGCCTGAAGCGTCCTGAACACCGCCTCCGCGCGCGCCGACTCGTGCATGGTATCTGCCCTGCCAGGTTCGTAGTGCGAGCCTGAGACCGACTCCCCTGCTGCGGACGCACACGATGCTACCGCAGGCCCCCGCCCTTGTCAAGGCCGCCTGAGAACCTGGCCCGTGGTTCTCGCAGCCACGCGATGGGCTTGAGGCCCAACCCTCTCCCCACCCTCTCCCTGCAAGGGAGAGGGGTCAGGCCCCCCTCCCTGGCCAGAACCTCCTCGCTGAGCGGGAGAGGGCTGCCAACCCCCTCCCTCTCCCAGGGAGGAGGCAGGGGTAGAGGTGCTCTCAACCCCCCTCCCTCTCAGGGAGGGGGTAGGGGGAGGGTCGGAGCGCGTCGCCACCCCGGCGCGTCGGGGTCAAGTGGCCACCTGGCGGCCTGAGAACCTGGCCCGTGGTTCTCGCAGCCACGCGATGGGCTTGAGGCCCAACCCTCTCCCCACCCTCTCCCTGCAAGGGAGAGGGGGCAGGCCCCCCTCCCTGGCCAGAACCCCCTCGCTGAGCGGGAGAGTGCTGCCAATCCCCTCCCTCTCCCAGGGAGGAGGCAGGGGTAGAGGTGCTCTCAACCCCCCTCCCTCTCAGGGAGGGGGTAGGGGGAGGGTCGGAGCTCGTCGCCACCCCGGCG
>Ga0101944_10001543_pt1 | contig 46759 bp, 45 predicted proteins | sample DewCreD2012metaG_FD_75245 | JGI IMG/M metagenome (GOLD analysis project Ga0101944, IMG submission 75245) | Hot spring sediment bacterial and archeal communities from British Columbia, Canada, to study Microbial Dark Matter (Phase II) - Dewar... ... | reverse complement strand
GCACCAAATCAACACCAAGCGATACACCCAGTCTGCGAGACTGCACCGGACCAAAGCAGTATTGCATATGTTTATGTTTCATAGCTAAAATTTAGCATGCATAGTATTATTTTACGTAATTTTTTATTATTTCTTGTTGTGCTTAATCTTTTAAAAAATAGAGTTGCTCATTCATGGTAATGTTCCATACACTGAAGAAAAGATGCTTGAAAATATGCTATTAATAAAAAGGCCTCCTTTTAAGTGAATTAGGAAAACCCATAATCAATGGAATCATTCAATGACAACCAATGAAATATTATTTAAGATTTTATTAAATAGCAATAGAATTGCACAAAAGTATAATTATAACAGATATATATTAGCATCCTAAAAACCAAGTGCATTATGTCTTGTTATTCATATTGTCATCACTTAATCTTCTAAAACAACAGATTTGAATCTAATTTCATTTATTTTCCGAAATATGTCTTTAAATTTTTTTATCATTTCTATATCAATATTAAGAACAAAATCTTTAGATCGATTATAATTATAAACAATGTTATTTTCATCAAATAAGCTTTTTATTAATTCAACTTTTTCATCATCTTTAACATTAAACCATAATATTGACGTTGATTGAGTTCGTTTATCAAAATAATATGCATTGCGACCATTCATCACAATACTTATATAACTTTTTGTAAAATTTAATTTATTGCTATCTGTTAAGTATTTGCAAAATTCGTACACTGTATCAAGAGTCCATTTTGCCTTTTCAGACCAGAATGATTCATTAACAACAATTGCATCTTCTTCATGTTCTGGTTCAACGTAAATATCTAAAATTTTTGTGAAAGTTATTATGTATTCACCATTAACTTCTAATAAATCGGCTTGAATTGCAATCATGGGTATATTTAAGCTTAAAATTTGAACTATATTAAAATATCTTCTATCAAAAGATTCAGCTACAAGTACTGCGATATGCTGACGTTGGGGATATTTTCTTCTTTCATTATCCCAATATTCAATTGATCTAATAATGTGAGAAGGATCAGTTTCACCAAGCATTACTTCAACTTCATACATAGTATTGTCTACCGGATCTTTTAATAAAATATCAAGTCTACCACCAGATGGTTGTAATTTCTCTTTTGTAACTGGTTGCAAATTACCTAATCCAAGAATTGAAGGATTTTCATATATAAGATCTTGAAGCCAATATTCATCTTTACCGGCATTTCTTATAAATACCTTTTTTCCAAATTTAATATCCATATATATCTCCAAAATAAATTATTCGCGGAATGTTGCACAACGTTTTCAGCGTAAAAGAAGTTCAATATTAAGCGAAAAATTTATGTGAATCCAAATGGCAAATTTTTTATGCTATATAAGGCAGATGCGCATCATCATTTTGCTATTATTTCCCAATTGTTCTTGTACTCTTTTAAATCCTCATGTGATACTGCACAGTGAGTTGAGTTTGGGTTTATTGGTCTCTGTCCTTTCTTCTTTGCCAACCAAGTTGTATAGATTCTATAAATAATGTTTTGAAGGTCTTTCATCCGAAAAATATAAAATTCATCCTCATTTTGCCCTTTCAATCTTACAAATACACATATCAAATCTGGATTTGGAAGGATGGTTTTTCCTTTAATTGTTTGAGTCTCGTTTGATATTGAAATTTCTATGAATGTTTTTGCATCAAATTGCCATGATCCACTAGCAATTGTTTTAACCTGTATAGGAATCGTCTCTAATTTTTCATTTATTGCGATAATATCAAAACCAGGAACATTACCAGTAAAAGTTGTTGATATCAATCCTCTTCGACATAATTCAGCAGAAACTAAGTATTCTCCTATTTGTTTTGTGAGTTGCATATTTCTACCCGTAGCCATACATTAACCTCTTTGCAATTAATTATGTAAAATAATCCCATTTATTTTTATATTTTTCTCCTAGCTTTTTTAACCTACTGTATTCCACTACAATTCTATTACCCTTTGGATTCCTATAGATTATCTGTTTTCCATCCAATTCTTTATGAAAATTTTCTAATTCTAGTGAAGGTACAATAAAAACATCAGGTATAATATTGGGGTTATCAATTCTTTTAAGGAAAGACACAAATATTAGAAAATGATTTTCATTCTTTTTATTCCAATTATCAATTGGGAAACAGGAAGTATCATTTAATCCTTTAACATCTATTGTTATTAGTTCATTTTCTTTTTCTACAACTATATCCACAGATTTTTTATTTCCCAATGTTAAATGAGCATTAATTCCTAATCTGTAAAGTATTGATAAAACATAAAATTCAGCAGCTAAATTTGTATTATGCCCTTTTTCTCCCATTTTTGTACCCTTTTACTTTTTGTGCCAATTGCAATTTACTCCTTTATTCCTATTACTTAACTCTTTATGTCATGGTAGATATATAGACGATGTATCTATTACATCTAGACCTAATCATAGATTCTTCACATATTTCCAAAAAACATCACGATGTAACTAGTTATTTTTTTTAGAATTGCAACACTACTTTTGTCAATTCTAATTTTTGAGATAAAAAACAATACATATGTTATATATTTATCAATAGTACGCACATCAGCTTAAGGCAAGATGCCAAAGCGTCGTAGCTTTGCGTGCGATCCTTAGAGAGAGTTAAAAAACAGGGGGTCATGTCCTAAAGCAAGCTGACAAAGGCTATTATTAAGCAAAAAAGATTTTTTTGCACTTTACTTATATCTGTCATGACAAAAAAATACGTAATTGGTTGTGAATCGAGTAGGAGGTGAGTGATTATTTCACTCACCGACCTCTCACACCACCGTACGTACCGTTCGGTATACGGCGGTTCATTAAACATAATGGACATTCCTATACGCAATTACAAGACTTTTATATCCCAAATCTTCCAGATATTTATTAGTAACAGTAGTTGAGAGTATAAAACTCCCAGCTATTCTCCAGTATTTCTTACGGGTATTTGCCCATTCCCATGCTTTTGAGCTGTTCACCCCCAATTTCATGAGATTCTCATGTCTTGTTCTGATACGCTTCCACTGCTTCCAGAGGCATGCTCTTAATCTTCTTCGTGTCCACATGTCAAGTTCTTCCATGAGTCCCTTTGCGTCAGCAATACCAAAGTAGTTAACCCATCCTCTTGTCACAAGAGCCAGTTTTCCGAGGCGTTCTTCAAATCTCCAGCTATAATTCCTGTTTGTGATTTTACGAATGGTTGTTTTAAACTTCTGAATCGATTTAGGATGAATTCTAATGCCAACCCTGTCTTTAAGGCAGTAAAAACTAAAACCAAGTAACTTTCTTTTCCATGGCCTGTCAACTGCGCTTTTGGATTCATTAACCTTCAGTTTTAAGGTCTCTGTCAGAAATTTTCTTACGCTTGCCATTACCCTTTTTCCAGCTCGTTCGCTTTTAACGTAGATGTTACAGTCATCAGCGTATCGAACAAAGGCATGCCCTCTCCTCTCGAGTTCCTTGTCAAGGTCATCGAGAAGTATATTGGCAAGAAGTGGTGACAGCGGCCCTCCCTGTGGTGTTCCTTCCTCAGATGATATCTTTACTCCATTGATTAGCACCCCGGATTCCAGGTATTTCCTGATGATTTTCAGTACTCTTTTGTCTTTTACCTTGCGTGCCACTCGATGCATCAGGATATCATGGTTCACCCTGTCAAAGAATTTCTCCAGATCCATGTCTATTGTCCAGGTCTTGCCCTGTTCTATGTACTCTTTTGCCTTCAGAATGGCATCGTGAGCGCTCCTTCCGGGTCTGAATCCAAAACTGTTATCTGAGAATGTTCCCTCGAAAACAGGGCCAATGATCTGTGCTATGGCCTGTTGGATAAGGCGGTCAAGCACGGTTGGTATCCCTAAAAGCCTAACCCCTCCATCAGGTTTGGGTATTTCAACCCTCCTGACCGGTTGTGGGTTATACGTACCGGCGAGCAGTTCCTCTTTGATGAATGGCCATGCTGTTTCGAGATAGGTTGAAAGTTCATCCACCCTCATTCCATCCACACCATGACTGCCACGATTCCGACGCACCCGGTCCAGTGCCAGCATCATGTTCTCTCTTGATAAGATTCTTTCAAAAAGTGTATTACTCATCCTTCGTCCATTTGATATTTCCGCCTTTCTTCGCTGAAATCACGCTCGGCTCTCCGGCTTTCTGTCGGGACTTCATCCCTCAATACAGTCAGAGGCTCATTTTCATGAGTTGGCTGCTGTCATCACATGATTCTCAAGAGTCAGATTTCCATATCGTTTAATGTTCAGTCCTTCCTGCTTCTCTTATCCTTCCACAGTACTATGACCTCGGCTGACTTCTGACAACTCAGCCATGTATCACTACATGGGTTATGATACTGAATTCCATCAGTTTTCACATGTTATCAGACCTCCCCGGGTAAGAACGCACGCTTTCATCCCGTCTACCTGCCACATATACCTGTTAGAACATTGATAGTTTTGGGCTTCGTTTTGTTATGCAAACTCGCCCGTTCTAACCGGCCTCATATGTGATTTCTGTTCGTCAGGCCGGGATTTTGCCTCCGGCTTCCTTCAGATTCCACCTCGCGATGGACACCCTTGCCTTTGGCTAACGGTTGGCACTATCAACCCCCGTATAGAACTAAGTAATTGATCTAAGAGACCGTTTTGGATCACTTACCGCACCTACAAGCGTGCGCCCATGCCGGGCGCACATAAAAAACCCGCCTAAAAGCCGTTAGGCGGGTTTAGAATATTTTCCTATTAGAATTATTTTACAAAGACATAGGTGATGCAACTTTTTGCTTCTGGACAAATATGCGTGCATCAACTGCCATACATCCATGCGGATACACCATAACCGGATTACATTCAATATCTGAAATTTCATCCATGGAAGCTATGGCATGACTAAGCGTCACAATAACCTGGCTGAGTGCATTGGCATCAAGTGGTTCTCTTCCTCTGAAGCCCTCAAATAACCGAGCTGCTTTTAAGTGGTGTATCATCTCTAAAGCTTCAGCCCTGGTAACAGGTGCAAGTCGGATGGCCACATCCCTGAACAGTTCAACGTAAATGCCCCCCAATCCAACAAGAACTATCGGCCCAAAAACCGGGTCCTTTTTAGCTCCTACAAAAAATTCTGTTCCTTCAGGTGCCATGGTGTGGACATACACACCAGAAAATATTGCATTGGGATTGTAATCATATAATGACTTTCTCATATCTTCAAAAACATCTTTAAGCTGCTTGCTATCATTAATGTTTAGCTTAACGCCTTCAACCTCGGTTTTATGAATGGCATCGGGTGATACTATCTTGGCAGCAACCGGGTAATGGAATTCTGTTTTGTCAATTTCCTCTATAGATTGGATTAATGTCCCATTAACTATCGGTACACCTATTGATTGGCAAAACTGAATGGATTCATGCAATAACGGGTTTCTGTTTTCTTTGAGTATCTCATCAAAACATGATGTGTGAGTTTGAATGACATTCATCGTGCTACTGTCAACAATGCCTCTATTATTGCGCATTGCCTTCTTTTGATAATAATCAGCAGATATGGCAAGTGCATGGGCAGCGCTGTAGGGCGTATTGAAGATTGGCATAGGGTGGTTCATGTTAATATCAAGCATCTCCTTGGCATCAGAAATCATTGCCACCATGACCGGTTTTTTATATTCACGTACCAGGCGTTCCACTGTATCAAGGAAGGTCCGTGACATCCCGGCTTCATACTCTGACTGGTACAGATGGTTAAATAATATGCCATCAACTTCATCCAGTTTGATTGTCTCTTCAACAATCTTGCCAAATATTGTGTAGTCAAAAATTTCACCTAAATCCAGTGGATTTTGATGTGAAATAACCCGTGTGTTATAAAGACTTCGTATAGTAGCAACATAGCTTTCAGGAAACGTGATAAGATTAAAATTATACTTTGCACATGCATCAGCAGAAATTACAGCATGCCCACCGGAGCGTGACAATACTGCAACATTCTTTCCTTTCATTGGCGGAAGCTGCATTGCTTTTACTGCTAATACAACTTCTTCTTCATCTTCAGCACGTATTACACCTGCCTGCGCAAACGCAGCGTCTACCACTGCATCGCTTGCTGACAGTGCCGTTGTATGTGATTGTGCAATCTTTGCACTCATGGGAGACCTGTTTGATTTATGGACAATAATTGGCTTTTCTGATGTACGGGCTATATCAAAAAATTCTCTTCCCCTATTAAACCCTTCTAAATAGCATATAATAATTTTTGTGTTGTCATCATCATTCACAAAGTAATTTAGAAAATCAACTTCATCAAGCATGAGCTTATTGCCAATACTGACAAATTTATTTATGAATATATGATTTTCAGGCAACGCATGCAGATAGGTATTGCCAACTCCGCCACTCTGCGAAATCATGGAAACTTCACCGGCAACAAGATCTTTACGGAAAAACGCAAATGGCATGAACATCTTTTCTTCAAAGTTGATGGTTCCAATGCAATTGGGGCCAATGATTTTTATCCCGTACCTGTTAGCTATCACAAGAACCTGTTGTTCTAATGATTGCTCTGATTGTGAATACTCACTAAATCCTCCCGATTCAATGACCACATGCTGTATTCCTTTTTTCCCACATTTTTCCAATTGTTCAGGTACAGTCTTTGCAGGTGTTATGATTATGGCAACATCAGGGGTTTGTGGCAAATCCAGAATATCCTTATACACGGGTACTCCTTCAATTTGGCCTTCCTGTGTACTGACCCCATACAGGTTCCCGGTATAGCCTTGCTGAATGTTATTGAGAAGAATTATCTTTCCTAAATTAATCTTTGTTAATGAAACACCAACAACTACCATACTTTTCGGATAAAAAAATGTTTTCATACTCCCCTCTTACTTTTATCATACAATAATACATATATTGCAATATGTTATAGGCATATTTTAATAGTCAAGATATTTAATAATAATTATTTTATTTTTTCTTATTAGCAACACACACTATGAGCATATAAATTCCCAATCCACTACTGTACACCGTAAATAAATTTAAGTACAGTAACCCAGCCGCCGAAGGCAGAGGAAGTGTACCTTTAAATATTGTTAAATAACCATACTTAAAAAAGTATTTGTATGCTCCAATAATTATCATGAATATGGATTATATCCATTATGGGAGGGCATGTATGCGTATTCATTCTAATTCTCAAAAATGGCTGAAAGCTTTCCATCTATTGTTTGTTGCAATGTGGGTAGGTGGTGCAGTAACACTTTCTTCCAAGCAATTTTTTATTTCAGCTCAATCTGATGGTGAATTGTATAATTTTATATCCAGTATAAAACCGTGGGGGAAGAGGAAATAATTTTATGGCTACTCTTACTGAATACATACCACTTTCAACGCAGGGTCAGGGTGATATCATTGATATCACACCACAAGCTTTAGAAATTATACAAAAGCATAACGTACAAAGCGGAATACTTTGCCTTTTTGTACCTGGGTCAACTGCTGCAATCACCACTATTGAATATGAACCAAGATTACAAAAAGATATAAATATATTCTTAGAAAAAATAATCCCCCGTAATGCACACTACCACCACCATGACACCTGGCATGATGACAACGGTTCATCGCATCTTAGGGCTTCCATGATTGGGCCATCTATCACGGTGCCAATAGTTGATGGAGCTCTTACATTGGGAACCTGGCAGCAGATAGTGGTTATAGAGTGCGATACCCGGAAAAGAGACAGGAAGATTATAGCAACGCTTGTATATTGAAATATTATGATTTGATTTATTCTTGACACTGCTGTATATTTAATATTATGTGAGTTGATTTTTATCATAAAAACCAGAGTATGAATATGCCACAAAAAAAGTATCCTAATAAACTTTCTGATATTCCTAAATATAAACAGAGGGATATAGAGGCATCTTTGCAATGGTTTTTGCGTTTTTCACCTGCAGATAGAATTCGTATTTCTGAAAAGCAGTGGGAAGAATCCCAACAATACATAAAAAAATTCTCAAAAATAAACCAATGGAAGCAGAAAAAGAAATTTCATTTTTCGAAATAATACAATCATTTAACTCCTTGAATATCCAATACTTAATTATTGGAAGACGAGCTGTTATACTTTATGGTGCACCCGTAATGACAGCAGATTATGACTTCTGGATTAATAGTAATGATAAAGAAAAATCACTTACCTTATTGCAGAATTTAGGATGTGAACTGTCAAAGGATATACGCACAAGAAGTCCCATTGTTTTTGCATATTCAGGCACTAAAAAATATGATTTATTTTTTCACAAAAGTATAACTAATACTGAAGGACAAATTATAACCTTTGATAGATGTTATATAAACTCAGATATAATTGAATCAAAAAAAGATAAAATATATTTTCGGGTTCCATCCATTGATGATTTAATAAAACTAAAAAAAATAAGAAGCTATAATGCTAAAGATGAGCAAGATATAGAATTTCTACTTCAAGCTAAAAAGATATTACATAAAAAAAATACTTGATTTTTTTAAACATTATATTACAATATTACATTGTAGTTTGTTTGTGTTAATTAAACTATCAAATATTTGATAATTATGAGCTATACAGCATATTGCTTTCACCCCCATTACCTTCATCATAAAACGGGGGATTCACATCCTGAATCCCCCAAACGTTTGGAGATACTCGATAAATATATCCGCAACAACAACAATTATTCCTCCTTGCTTTATGTGCAACCCCGTAAAGCTGATCCTGCCGTTTTATCTTATGCCCATGACCCTGATTACGTCCAAATGATTGCCAATGCAAAGCCAAATGGGATAACCTGTATTGATGGCTATGACACTGTTATATGCGATGAAACATATGATGTGTCATTATGGGCTATTGGAGGAATACTTGAGGTATGTGACTATATACTTGCGGGTGAGGCCACCAATGGCTTTTGCGCGGTAAGGCCACCGGGGCACCATGCTGAGATAGCTCATGCAATGGGTTTCTGTATTTTCAATAATGTTGCAATCGTTGCCCGCTATCTCCAGTATACATACAATATAAGAAAAATTGCTATTATCGATTGGGATGCTCACCATGGCAATGGCACCCAGCACATCTTTGAAGCCGACCCTTCTGTTTTTTATATAAGCACACATCAGTTTCCATTTTATCCCGGCACTGGTAGTGTGGATGAGATAGGCATCGGCCCCGGATATGGATACACCATAAACATACCTATGAATCCCGGCAGTAATGACAAAACATATAAAAGTGCTTTCAGCGAAATTATTATTCCAGCGTTAGACCACTTTAAGCCCGAATTTATTATCATATCAGCCGGATTTGATGCCCACAAAAGTGATCCACTGTCTTCGTTAAATCTTTCAAGTGGGGCATATTATATGTTTACACGCATGCTTATGGATATTGCTACACGATATTCCAACAACAGGATTGTGGTGGTGCTTGAAGGTGGATACGAAATACAGTCAATGATCGAAAGCGTTGATTATGTTCTTAAAGCGTTGATGGAATAATTCAGCGGAAGATATACTCAATATAATTATTCTTTATCTGGCTTCTATGTTTAAAAAAAGTACCCAATGGCATTGATATCTCATAAATATGTTGAAATATCTTTGTTGCATCGTCATGTTCAAGCACCTTGGGTTGTATGTTTGCATCCGTAAATCTCCCCTCAATTGCGTAAATATGCATTTTGAGCATCTTTCCTTTTTCTGAAAGATACAGTGCACAGGCTATATTATCGTTGATTCCTTCATGCATAGAGCCAAAAAGAAAATTTCCCAATGAGTACACAATAGGCCTGTTTTTATAGATTTCAATACCCTGATATACATGCGGGTGGTGGCCTACAATAGCATCTGCACCAGCATCAATGAGTGCATGAGCTACATCAATCTGCTTAGATGAAGGGTAGTAAAAATATTCATTCCCCCAATGAATATTAATTATAACAGTATTGCAAAAGCGGTATTTCTGAATATCTTTTTTTGCTTTCTCAAGCTCAAAGAAATTTACCCCAGGATTATTTTTTGCAATCATTTCCTTGGAACTGATCTGAGTATAGCATAACACTGCAATGCGGGAAGTCCCTAACATGTGTATAATAGGCAGTGATGCTGTTGTTTCATTTCTCCCCGCCCCGGCGTAGAGTACCTTTGCATTGGACAGCGAAGTCAACGTATCCAATAATCCTGTAACATCATAATCAAGCATATGATTATTTGCCAGCGTAACAGCTGTAATTCCAGCATCAGCCAGAGTAAATGCAATATCAGGTGTTGCTTTAAAAATATATTTTTGGTTTACCAGACTCTGGCTGCTATTTGTTAATGGTGATTCCAGATTTGCCATAACAAAATCAAATGATTTTAAAAAGGGTTGGATTTTTTTTAAGGGATAGCCTACATCATAGCGCTGCATGGTGTCCTTAACTGCCCATTCAAACATCATATCCCCAATAAAAAGAATACTTTGGCCAGAAGAGGTTGGCATGTATTTTTCAGGTGTTCTTTCTTCTGGTGTTGTACACACAATTTGGAAAACACAAACTATTACTGCTATGATAAGCCCTGGCTTTTTCACTGTATTAATGTCCCTGCTTTATATACGGATAGAGATGTAGCTCTCCTGTTATAAAATCTTTAAGACCTGGCATAAATTCAATATATTCCACATGTGATATCAATCCCTGCTCAGGATACACACAATCAAATTCTTTTATTTTTAACCGGAAATGAGCAGCCTGTATTAATATTTGCACAAGTGCAGCATCCGAAAATTCCGTTATCTCAAATAGATCAGCATGTTCCATGGATATCCCTTTAAGCGGTGAAAATGGATCATTTATGTGTAGGCCTGTTTGCTGATTAAAATACTGTACCATTTCTTTATATTGCTTTTTTTCAATATTAGGTTGTGCCGTAAATCTATTCCCGCTAATGATATCTGCATCCTTGAAAAAGGACAGGTACCCTGAAATGGTGTTCCAGTCAATAAAAGCTTCCAGTGGAACCAAAAACAGTGAACCCAATGAATAATCCTTTGCATATGCAAAAGCACTCATGAGTGCACCACCATATCCTAAAGGCTCTTCATGCATCACAAAATGAATATCCACATCGGAAACAATTGATGGTGACTGGTCATCTGAGCCATCATCAATAACTAGTGGCATAACATATGCGTATGGACAATTACAGATAGTATCTAATTTGCTACGTAATATGTCTTCATTGTTGCGGACAACAATTGCTACCAGAACATCACTCATGATTTAACATCCTGTTTAAGTTTCCTGATTTGAATCCTTCCAAATCCATTGTAATATATAGAAATCCCAATTGTTTAAAAAACGCAACTATTTTATCGCGCATTACCAGGTCAACAATTCTTTGAATGTCCTCTTGATGTACTTCTATGCGTGCCAGTGGATAGTGGTACCGCACCCTCACACCTTCAAACCCCAAAGAAACAATAAAATCCTCAGCCCTGCGTATAGTGTCAAGTATATCCTGAGTAATGCCTGTGCCATAAGGAATGCGGGTAGCAAGGCAAGAATTGGATGTCTTAGAATAAGAAATATTCAACCATTGTAACCCTTTGATAATATCTTCTTTGGTAAAACCTGCTTCCAAAAGTGGAGAATGAACACCTAACTGTGTAAGTGCCTTCCTCCCTGGTCTGTAATCAGTAGTATCAGACACATTACCTGCATCAACGACATTGCTAAAACCGTTGTGGTATGCACATTCCTGTATTTTTTTAAACACTGCCATTTTGCAATAATAACAGCGGTCTTTATTGTTAGTAACTATCTCCAAAATTCCCATTACCGAAATGTTAATTTCCCAATAAGGAATAGCATGTTCTTGTGCAAAGTTGCGGGCGCGCTGTGTATCACTTGCAATGGTAAATTCGCTTATACAGTGAATAAGGCAAAAATCCAGGGAAAAATATTGTGAGATAGCTGCTAAAAATGTTGAATCGTTGCCACCAGAATAGGCTATTGTATATGGCGCAAGTGCCTGTAATTTTTTTTGCAGTAGTTCTATTTTTTGATTTTCCATTGTTTTACAATTAAACAATTAATGTATTATGTATAATGATTATAGCACGTTATTAAAAAAATGCTGCTGCACTGAGTTCACCTGCAGTTTGTTTTTGGGGATGAAGCTCTGATACAAACCTGGCTGACAGTTTACAGAATGCATTGCTGAAACGCAAGCGTATAACAACAAAAAATGAAGATGTGGCGATAGTTTCTGAAATAATATTTGTTTGTGGAAGCGGAAGCATAGCTACATACATTTTTTCACCATCAGTATGAGCATAGAATGACCCAATGTCATTTTGCAGATTGCCAAACTTCATCCCAATACCCCATGCAGCATACCATGCAAATGTATCACTTTGATACAATCCATATTTTACATGGAGCGATGAATTTTTCGTTATTCCCCATACAACGCCTTGCTGTAGTCGCGATGCTTTGTTTTCCTTTCCATCCTTATAAAATTGTGCATAGCGGAAATCTGATTTAACAGAAAATTGTTTATTTTTATACGCTACCCAGATTTTACTAATACGTTTATGCGGATATTCGGTATAATAGGTAGATGGCAAAAGGTTGTTCTGGTCCGTATATGCCCATGAACACGTAAACTTTTTTTTCGGCTTAATGCTAACTGAATAATAATAAACATCCCGAGGTGAATTTGAACCAAATGTATTCCCAAAAGGGGCAAAAAAGTCTTTATCTGACTTTTGTATAATGCTTTTCATTGTATATCCTTTATCTTTAATTGTTGCTCCACAATAATATGCTTTGCTATATCTGTTTTTTGAATCATCTTCGTTTGTCATCAAAACATGTGAAACAGCATATTCCGAAAAGACAGAAACAACATTGTCCTGATATTGTGCATACAGGCTATACCCACCAAATGACTGTATTGCATTTTCCCGAGAATCTGCATTGAATAATATCTGTGCATTATTATAATAAACTTGTGTTGCATAGTAACATCCTTGTAATGTTACGTACTGAAAGGGTTTAGCGGTTGCATGTACAAAAGATGTCATAACCTGCACTGGTTCAGTGTACAATCCTTCCCTTTCAAAATGTGATAGCAAGCCATGGATACTGTAAGGATATTTCCCATTTTGTGCATCTACAGATGAAATATAACATTCCTTATAAGAAACTCCTGCATCAAGCTTAATGGTAGTTAAATCCCTCACATCATATAACGATACAACCATTCCATACATGGGATACTCTGGATTACCACTTTTACATAATGAAATGAATGTATCGTTTTTCGGTACATTAATTGAATAGGGATCCGGATTATATGCACTAGCTTTTCCCAATAACAAACCTGCGCCATTGTGAACAAAATAATGTCCACCTGCAATTGCAGTATACTCACCCTGAAGCACACATGACCATGTGGCATATTTTTTACCATTTGATTGTATTATTGCAGCATTAACCTCTGTTTTATCGGTTGCTATTGTTGCACGGGTGCGGATGTAATGTTCTTTTTCCACACCATAATCTAAAGCATCCTGCCTATATTCCACCGATATAGTGTTCACAGCTATTGCTGGTATCTGTAGCAATACATGAAGATACACAATGAAACAAATTTTCACTGCATTCCGCATGCCGTTTTCACCACTTTCTGCTGATAAGAACTCAAGCTTTTAAACAGATGTGATTGCAATATGCCTTTTTCTCCATGTTTCTGGTATTCTTCAGCTAATGATATGGCAATATATGCTGGTATTTCAGCAGCAACCATAGACTGAAAAAGGATCTTTATTCTTCTATTTTTTTCTTCGTATGATATATATGTATGCTGTTTTTTTGCAGATTGCTTTTCATCATTATCTTTTATTCCACTAGTTTCATCATAGTAATTATACGTATACTGTTGCAATTCACGGATCTGCTGAGTTGTAAAACCCAACTGGTATAACGATGCCACGCTGATATTGCCAAACATTGAGCGGTATTTAATAATACGCTGACACAATAACTCTGGCGCTACATCCAGTTTGACTAAATCATCCTCGTTGCATGTTTGAATGTCCAATTTTGGTATTTGTTTTTTTTCTGGCTTATCGGCTGATGCAAACATAAGCCCTGTATGTGAATACACCAATTCAAAATTATGGGTATTCCCCAAAAAGGAATGATGATCTAAACTATATCGTATTGAGAACAAGCCCCACAGGATGGTAATCCCGGCAGAAGACAGGTTTAATTCCCTGCTATAAGCAATATCCACCGCACAGTAATGTGTTATATAGCCATTTATCTTGAAAATCTGCCAGATATAATCACTATGATGGAATTCATATTCAAGTGCACATCCATTAAAAATATCAGCCCGTACTGATAGCATTGATTCAGAAGGGATATAGCCATCATTGTGAAAATTTCTGATATTGTTCTGCATCACAAAAAGGTTTATATTTTTAAAAAGCTTGAGAGCACAATAAACACCATAATCATAGTAGCTTTGTGTAAATGTAACCTTTTCTGTATGTACCGAAAGAATATAGTCGTGTAGTTCCACTCCAAAGCCAATCCAATTAACTATCGCCCAACCCACACCAACACTAATCGTATCCTCACGATATTCAGGAATCCCAAAATACTGCCATTTTAATCCTACTGAATAATCATTCACAGCAGAATGAATAAATGAAGTTGTCCTGTATAAGTCTGGATACCCAAAAGGGTTGGCATATGTTACACCACATACGAATGGTGAAGGGTTAGTCTGGTATACCGGAGCTATTGCCCAAACACAATGTGCCAGCGGTTGAGCCGTTTCAAACGCTTGTACCATCAACATTACCGAACCTAGTAGCAAACCCATCATTCAACCACCATACAATAAAATTCCTCGCGTTGACGGTTCTTGCTATCTTGTGCTTCTACAGTTCCCAGATACAAACCACAGCGTATTTTTTGCAGGTGCCGTACCCAATCAATGCAATAAAAACCCGGCATTGCGGAAAGAAGCGGGCTTTCATATATCTTAAATCCCTGTGTGGAAAAAAGCCGCAGCCTTAGCGTACATGGCTGAAGTACAAAAATTTGAAATTGTTCTATAGCTTTTTTAGTGAGGACAATCTTCCTGCTTACTGTTATAAATGTATTGTTTGCATGGTTGGCAGGAAGTATGTTGGGGCGACCAGGCGTTAAGTATGGTGTGATAACAAAATCATCAGGAGAATTTGAATCGGATATTGTTTTTCGTATTATACTTTGATATTCAGCCAGCCCACTTTTACCTATATCAACCATGCATTCTTCGGATGCAGTACCCATCCATTGCCCTTGCTGAATTGCAGAAACCACATACTGGCCTATAGATTGATTGAGTGTTCCATCCCTGTTGGAATATGCAACAAAATCAATGATACCGCAATTTGAAGGCTCATCATCAGTATCAATAGCAACAACACAATCAGTATTCCAAAGGCTGTTAACATAATTATTGCAATAGACATCAAGCACTCCATTGCCATTAGTATCCCCCGTTGCATCACATTCATCCGGAGTTAAAGGATCTGTCAGGTGTACCACAACAAAACGATCATCCCATGATGTTTCCGGTCGGTCATAGCTATAGATTGTAACTGGATTCTGCGAAAGCGGTTCATTGGCACCATAATACATGGTCACATACAGTGAAGAGATATCCATCGACAACGGTTGAGCCGAATAAAGAAACAACTCTACCCAATCACTCCCTGATACATTACATGCAATTTCGTTAATTAACAGCTGTGAGTATACTACTGATGGGAAAAGAAGATATACTACAAGTATCCAGCGCATTATTGCCTCCACGTTTTGCTCTTTATGTATAAATACGCTGGAATCAGGAAAAATTTATTAATTTTTAAAAATTTTATTCACCCCACAATTAATTGCTTGACCAATCCCGTTTTGCAGAAAACATATTTGCCATGGTTAAGCTTGATAATCCATATGCTAGGTACAGACCATCCTGGAAAATATTTATACCCATGCTATTGCTGTATCCCTTACTCAAATGGGTAATTCACTATTCCTACTTTTCTTTCTTATATCAGTATAGTATTGCCCTTCTTATTTTGATCATCATAGCGCAGTATGTGGACGAAAGCTTATTCACTAAAGATCGTATTTTTTCTTTTGACTTTCCTTTTGAGAAAAAACTATTCTATCTTTTTGTCATGATTGTGGTGCTTATCCCTATTCGAAATATTGCCGTTCAATTTACTGCAACTCCTCAACTTCTTAATTTTTACCAGGGTAATATCAAATCGTTAGAATCAATGCTCATTATGGTGGCAATTATTGCCCCCTGTGAGGAACTTTTTTTCAGAGGCTTTGCCCAGTATAATCTTTCTTTTTTCTTTGGTAAGTTTGGAGGAATAGTCATCGCTGCCCTGTTATATAGTATAACAGGAATAGCAGCTCATTCACTGTATCTTGCAGTGTTGTATTTTATTATTGGAATAGTAATAGGCCTTATCTATAGCAGGGTAAAATCGCTGGTACAGGCAACATTGTTACATATAATAACGATTATTTTTATGTACCTATTCCCCTTTTAATTATCAATCTTTAAACGTTCTTCCCAAACTGACCGCCAGTTATTGCTCATATCACATTGTTCTTGCTTACTTTCAATTTTTGGCAGGATAAACAAAACTAAAATTGACGAAATAACCATTATCAAAACAAATACTGAATACATAAAAAATCCTCTTGTACCATTTAGCGATGTAGGCAATATTAATTGTTGAAGGATATCGTAAGAAGGAGTGATTTTAGTCAAGTTTTTTTAAAAAATATTTTTTATCGCAACATTTATTATGTCATATCACACTATAGCCAATCTGTCAGATGTAACGGCAATCCTTTTTTGGTAAATATGGCTCTTAGAAGGTTCAACATTAGAGAAAGCTCTGTACAAATCCAATTCAAATTCAAGCCCCAATTGTACGGATTTTGCAATATTATCAGCTTTTTTGCAATCAAATACAAGGTGGCGTGTATTTATTCTATCGGGCTGAATAATCTTTTGGACTATTTCAGCATTAGATGGATTTACCTGGCCTCCAACCGATGTTACCTTGCCAGATAGTTTAGCTGCTTTAACGATATTGGCAGTAGCATATAATACATCATCATCATCCACACTCTTTTTCATTGACTGTGACAGGTCACTTCGCCCAACCGTAATTTGATTAATATATGAAAAATATGGATTTGTATAAATTGCTGAAAGATTGTGATAAGCAGTGATTGTTTCGATATTTATAGCCAGGTATGGCACGGTTGTATCTTTATATATATCCAAGACGGCTGCAATGAAATTTTCCAGTGCATATTCTGACTCAATCATAGGTGCCAGGATACCATCAATAGCTATCGATTTACAATATCTGATGTCATTTCTTGCTTCAGGACCACCTATTTTTACAATAACCGGAATATTAATAGCTATCTCTTTTAAAAAAAGTAGCTCATCATATGTCATATCCTCAACTTCAGTTCCACCTTTTAAAGCAACTAATCCATAAAGATGGGTAAGCTCATCCAATTTGGATTCAAGGGTCTCTATAAGTCTCATAATAATTCTTCCTTTCTAGTGTAATTTAATTTATACTCCTATACGATTAATCGGCATTTTGAGGATAATTTTAAAATATATTATCTATACACGACATCTGCGGAAGGAGCCGGAAGTGAATAATTTGGCATATTTTGTACAAAAATCGTTTATTTTGGTATAAAAAGTAAAAATATTACTAATTTTTGAATAAAATTTATTTTATTTGACAATTAGTACGCTATATTTATTATGACTTAAAAGTTGGTATCCTCTTAATTACTTCGTTTTTCCTTCCTTACACATTGGCAAGTTAAAACAGTACATGCGGGATGTTCAACGGTAACAGGTATAATCTCCTGTTATAACAAATTATTATATGGAGTGTCATACAATGGCAAAAGGTACAGTAAAATGGTTCAATGAAAGCAAAGGTTATGGCTTTCTATCACAGGATGATGGGAAAGATGTTTTTGTTCATCATTCAGGGATTGCTGGCGACGGGTTTAAAACTCTTTTCGAAGGTGATCGAGTAGAATTTTCAATTGAACAGAGTGAAAAAGGGCCCAGGGCTGTTTCAGTAAGAACCATTCGGTAAATACAACATTTGACAGTAATAAAGCTTTTTATATACTAACACGTTGTATTTGGCAAAAAACCCGATTAACCATCGGGTTTTTTTATTTTATTGAGTATGGTATACTTTCTAGCAGTATTATAATCTTGTATATTTAATACAATGGAAATAAATAAACTCAGAAAATAAATGGTTGCCACAAAAATATCTGTAATATTTGCATCTGGAATGTAGCCTGTTATTTCATAAACCAAAAACTGTATATAAGAATTAAAGGGCACTGGTTGTCCTAATTTTTCTCTTACCTGCCAGTGCCAATCTGTACAAAAGCAATATCCCCACCCATACCATATACCTAATATAAACCAGGAAAATCCGGTTATCATCATAGTTACACAATGCACTTTTCTGGTTTTTATGGAAATCCAGCCAACCATATTAAATAAAGTTATTACAGAGTGAAAAACCAGAAAAAATACATCCAGAAATTTATACAGTATCTGCATAGTTAATAAATATATCTGTCAAATCCCTGAGTTTGTACTTCTTTTATAAATTGTTTTTTCCAATGTTTGCCCAAACATTGTTCAGCTAAATACACCACTAACGATTTTCCAGTAATTTTGATGGTATCCTGAATTTTACATAAACCTTGAACACAACTTGGGCAGGTTGTGAGCACTAAAACATTTTTCTTTTTTATAGCAGTTCTGATGTTGGTCTCTTTCCTCTCGCGCAAGGTATTGGATATATCAGGTGTTGATAATGCAAGTGTGCCACCTTCACCACAGCAGTTAGGAACTGCTATAGGTTTTGTATTAAATAATTTAGTAAATGTTTTTTGATAGCCCATGAGTTTCATAGGGGTATGACACGGTTCATGGTAAACCAGAGTATCACGTATTGCCAGAGAGTATAATCCTTCTCGGGCAATGAATTCATTAATATCTATAAGTTTTGCACCCCTGAAGACATCTTCAAGATGATAATCTGTTAACATTTCATAACATGTGCCACACGAAATAACAATATCTTCAATTCCCATGTATGAGAATGTATCGGCCATTCTGTGGAATATAACCCTGTTTTCATTGGTTTTAATTTTAGCCTGGTCTAATTTGCCATTGGCTTTCATTGGGTAGCCACAGCATAAATATGTAGGCGGAATGATGACCCTGACACCTGCATTATAGAGCAAGGCAATTGTTGCCATACTGATTTCAGGAAACATCCGTTCCGAACCACAGCCTGGGAAATATACCACTGTCTTTAGCACTGGTTTATTTTTATTCCTGAATACATAAAATGTATTGCTGCTTTTTAATTTTAATTCTTCACGCAGTGTTTTGCTTCCTGATTTTGGAAGCCTTCCTTTAAGCATCATTGCTATGTATGGTGTTATAGCATTGAGTATATGTGACACAGGCTTGGCTGCATAAAAGCCCAGGCGCTGTATGCTGTATGCCCATTTCAAAAGTATAATTCTGAATATTTTATTTATGTAATACCCCTTTTGCTTTAGATAAAATAACGTGAACGACGTGACAGGCTTAAATGTGGATTTTCGCCTTTCCTCTAATATAGAACGGATATTAAGCGTGATGTTCCCAAAATCGATAGCAACCGGGCATGGCTTCTGGCAGTTATGGCATATAGTACAATAGTTGGATATCTCCCGCAAATTATTGAAATGCTTGAAACTCAGTGATGTTGAGGTCTGTATATCATACAGAACAGCTTCCATGATAAGAGCTGTTGCCAAAATTTTGTTTCGTGGATTGTAGAAGACCACTCCATCTGGATAATGTGTATTGCATACAGATTTACATTTGCCGCAACGGATACATGTTGCAATTGAATTAAATACTGTTTCAAGGTCTGTGGCCTTTAAAATGAATGCCTCTCCTTCTAAAAGATTAAACGAAGGCGTATAGATAGTTTCTAAGTTATAATCTCTTGTAAGTTTTAATGGATTAAACAGATTTTCAGGATCAGCATACAGGTTATATTGAGCAAACTTTTCAAGGGTTTCATCATCAATGAATCGTATTTTTGTAAGCCCTATGCCATGTTCACCGCTTACCACACCGCCAAGTGCTACCGTCTGACGCATAACAGTTGCTGCTGTTTCATCAGCATCACGCATCATGAGATAGTCATTTGAATGTACGGGTATATTGACATGGATATTTCCATCACCAGCGTGCATATGGGTGGCAACAACAATACGACGCTTCCTTGTGGCTTCTTTTACCTGTTGTATCTTTGCCAGTATGTCATCATACCCATAAAAAAGCTTTTGCAGCGGTTCATCAACTTCTTTTTCAAAATCCATGCGCATTTCATTATTCTGTATAAGCTGAAAAACCGTATCCAACCTGAGTGCATATTCTGAATCATACTTGAAATAATCTTTAACTGCTGTATCAAGATTATTGAGTATATCAGTGTATCGTGACTTCATGGACAGTAACTGCCCAACACCTGAATTGCAGCGTTCAATACACACGTCATCTTCTTCGGTCTTTACTCTTTCCTGCAAATAATCAATAAGTGCGCTTATAATCTGAATATTATTTTCAAGTTCTTTTTTTACATTTAGCTTTTCAATAAAATCAGAAAAATCCTGCAACTTATCCAGAGGTATAACGACGTCCTCATTTAGCTTAAATGCATTGGTATGTTTTGCAATAGCACTTAAATTTTTTCTGTCCTGCCAAAACTTTTCTCTTGTTTCAGCATCCTTTGCAATAATTCCTTCAGTGTTGAACTGCTTAACTTTTGCTACCAGCTCCACTGTAGCCTTTTCTAACTGTGCTTCGTCATCACTTTCTATATCAACCACCAGTACAGCTTTTGGAATTTCAGTACGGGAAGATTTGTTCTTATACTGTATAGCTTTTACATACTGCTCATCAAAGTGCTCAAGAGCCGTTAAAAACACAATCGGGTCATCTTCAAATGTTCTGACTATTTCAACGATAGCTTTTGAGGCATTAATCATATTATTGCCAAAAAATTCAAAACAAACAGAGCGGGTATGCTTAAACGGCCTATACAGAACAAACGTTGCACTAACAATAATACCATCACAGCCTTCTTTCTGCAATCCTGGCAATCCGCCCAATGCTTTATTGGTAATATCTTTCCCTAATCCCTTTTTACGTATATCAAGGCCCGATAAGTTTATAGTTTTGATTAATGTTTTATTTTTTTCTACAGTAAAGATGACTTCATCGCCGGGTAATATCTTCCGGTAAGGGTGATCTGCCCTGCGTACTGTTATGATATCACCATTATGGTCTATGATATCAAATGATAGTATATTATCAATGCAGGTACCCCACATCACGCACTTCTTGCCACCAGCGTTTTCTGCAATATTGCCACCAATAGTGCAGGCCCATGCTGATGTTGGGTCCGTAGCAAATATGTAATTCTGATGTTCACAATATTCCATTACATCTTCGGTTACCACACCTGCATCAACAGTGATAGTCGGAATTTCCTTGCCATTAATAACCGTTGTTTCAATTTTCCCAATGCGGTTTAACTTCTCAGTATTAATTACCATAGTATTGTGCAACAGAGGAATTGCTCCCCCGGTAAGCCCTGTGCCGCCGCCGCGAGCTATAATAACTAAATTCAGCTTTTTTGCAGCCTTCACCAGTTCCTGCACTTCATATACTGAATCAGGATACACCACAACAATAGGATACTCTACGCGCCAATCTGTTGCGTCTGTAACGTGAGAGGCACGATGAAAGGGACTAAAATGAATATTGCCTGCAGCAGTGATATGTTTTAGTTTATTAAAAATCTTTTCCTGTAGTTTCTTTGTTTCTTTGAGCTTTCTAAAAAAAACTTCATCTAACTGTTCAATTTTTGTTATAAATTCAAGGACCTGCTGGTCACCGTTGGCACCTTCTTTTACCGTTGCAAGCCTTCTTTGATGCCGTTTGTACAGATTTTTCAGTTTGGCAGGATTTTCCAGAATATCATACTGAATATACGGATTTCTATCTATAATAAAGATATCGCCAATATTCTCAAAAAGCAGTTTGGCACTTCTCCCTGTTCGCCGCTTAGCTCTGAGGGCTTGCACCAAATCCCAGGTCTGTCCATCAAAATACTTTAAGATTATTTCTCTATCGGAAAACGATGTATAGTTATACGGTATTTCCCTGTATTTAAAATCCCGTTTAAAAATTTTATCCATTCAGGTTCCTGTTAATAAAAAAATTGTTTAAAAATATAAACAAGTATAATTTATTATACCACATGGAATGAAAATAGCAATGTGTCAATTTAAGTATTAATAAAAGTATATTATAATGTGCGATAGTTACCGGTCAATACCTTAATGAATTTTTTTTATAATCCTAAAAGGAGATAGTTATGAAAGAGGTTGATGCACGAGGGCTTGAATGTCCAAAACCAGTACTTTTAACCAAAGAAACAATAGAAAAAAGTAATCCTGATAATCTCACTGTATTGGTGAGCAATGAAACGGCAGTGGGAAATGTAACCCGCTTTGCAGAAAATAGCGGATATTCTGTCACAACCACAAAACAGGATGATTATTTTATTCTCCATTTAAGGAAAATGGGCTTCCACGAACAATCAAAACCAGCTATGCAATCCACTAGTATGGATACTGTTAATGAAAATATTGTTTTTTTTATTACATCCAATGAATTTGGTCAGGGGCAACAAGAGCTTGGTGAGCTTTTAATGAAGTCATTCATAAACACCATTAATGAGGCCAATATGCTTCCAACCACCATGATATTTGTTAATTCCGGCATATTCTTAACCACTGAAGGCTCACCGGTAATATCAGCATTGCAGGAGATTGAAAAAAAAGGTGTACAGATAATCAATTGTGGCACATGCTTAGATTTTTATAAGCGTAAAGAAAACTTACAGGTTGGCATTATATCCAACATGTATACCATTACTGAAACATTAATGAAAGCAACTAAGGTAATACGTTTTTAATTGTATATCTTTAAGTGGAAGATGCACCATAGTTTTGTTTTACCTACTAAAACAAGCTTGCATCATCTATCCCTTTATAGGGAAGCTGTAAATGTTCATAGGCTAACCGTGCTGCTACCCTGCCGCGGGGTGTTCTTTTCAGCATGCCAATCTGTACCAGGTATGGTTCGTAAAAATCTTCCAGAGTGGTTATTTCTTCACCTATTGAGATGGCAATTGTCTTTATGCCAACAGGTCCTCCATCGTATTTATCGATGATAGTTGATAGTATTTTTCGGTCCATATCATCAAGCCCTAATGAATCAATGTGCAGCCTGTCAAGCGCATACCGGGCAATCTCAAGATCAATGGACCCTTTTTTCATAACTATCGCAAAATCAAGAACACGTTTTACAAGCCTGTTAACTATTCTTGGAGTTCGGCGTGAGCGCCTGGCTATCTCTTGGGCAGCCATATCATCAATGAAGCATCCAATAATTTTTGCTGTCCTCCTTGCTATCGTTTCTAAGTCCTCAATATCATAATAATCCAGCCTGAGCGGAATGCCAAACCGGTCACGCAAAGCAGATGTCAATAATCCTGTGCGGGTTGTGGCACCAATAAGGGTAAATGGCGCCAGTTGCAGCTTGATGCTTTTTGCACCAACACCCTGGCCTAAAATGATGTCAAGCTCCCCATCTTCCATGGCACCATACAGCAATTCCTCAATGGTGGGTGAAAGCCTGTGAATCTCATCAATGAACAGGACATCCATTGGCTCCAGATTGGTTAACATTGAAGCCATATCACCGGGTTTTTCAATTGCCGGTGCCGATGTTGCCTTGATGTTTACGCCAAGCTCATTTGCAACAATAAATGCAAGCGTTGTTTTACCAAGCCCCGGTGGCCCAGCTAGCAGGACATGGTCAAGAGGTTTTTTGCGTAGTTTTGCTGACTCAATAAATATACGCAGATTTTCAGTAAGCTGCTTCTGCCCAATGAATTCATTGAGATATTGAGGCCGTAATCTTTTTTCAAAATCCTCTTCTTCTAATGATAGCGGAGAAATCAGGCTTTGAGGGGTATTATTGTTTTTTTCCTTTTTGTTCATACTCTTTCAAAATCTTAATAATATCCTGGGCATCCTTTGCATTGGATAGTGCATCGCGCAATGTATCATCACTCATAAGCTTTGCTATATTTGCCAGTGTCTTGATATGCTGGGAAATTTTATCTTTAGGGACAATTAAAAGGATAACTATATGTACGGGCATATTATCAATTGAATCAAAGTTTACCCCTTTTTTGCTCAATGCCATTATCATCACCACATCATCAACATACGGGCAACTGCAATGGGGTATAGCCACTCCCTTCCCTATACCTGTACTCATTGATTTTTCACGTTCAAACAGAGTTTTTTTTATAGTTTCACGATATTCAGATTTTACAGCTTTATTTTTAATAGCTACATCCAGCATCGATTCAATTAATTCCCAACGGTCTTTTACCGACGGGTTAATAAGTATTGTCTTTTTATTTAAATAATCAGTTAGAACCATATGCACAATCAACCCCAAAAATATACAAAACCCTTATAATTACAACTAAAATACAACCCGTATAAGAATTTCGTCAAGTGTAATATATTTTTTTTAAGATTTACATGGTATATGTAATTAGGATAGAATGAAGGTGTAATTATCTTTTTAATGAATATTATTTATAAATTGTATACTATGATATACCATCATATAATGGAAAAAAGCACCTAACAATATAAAACCATGAAAAATTTCATGAAAACCAACATACCCATTCATCTTTTTTGGCCACTTTATGATATAAAAGAGTGCACCAATGGTAAATGAAATGCCACCTAAAAAAAGATACCATAGGGATTCAGAACCCATGCTACGAATAATATCCTTGATAACAATTATAGCCATCCACCCCATAGCCAAATATATTGCAGTATATACAACACGAGGCGCATTGAAAAAATACACCTTGAAGATAATGCCCAATACTACCAGCAGCCACTGAGCAACAATAATAAACAAGCTGGTTTTATAATCCAGATAAATATAACATACAGGAGTATAAGTTCCAGCAATCATCATAAATATGGCCATATGGTCAAATCTTCTCCATATTGAGTCTTCATTTTCCTGCTTTTTTAATCCATGATAAATGGTACTAGCAGTAAATAGTATAATAACTGAAATACCATATATGGCCGATAGTATCTGTAAAAGGGGCTCATTGGTAATAACAATTAATACAAATAATCCAATAATGGCAGCCACAACTCCTGCCAAATGTGAATAGAATGATACAAGTTCTGACCTGTTAACTGGCATAATATACCTATGTGATAAGTTAAAAAATAAATGATAAAAAATAATTTATACTACATTTATTCAGTGAAGCTGACTAAGTATTGACAATTTTTTTAAATACATTTAGTAGATGACAATTAATGTATTTTTTTGGTTGCTAATTTTTTAGATAAACTCTTAAAAAAACTTATTACATACATTCACTGTTAATTCCTGAATGCAATTTTATGTACAAATATTAATAAATGCAAAAATCCGCTGCCGAAGGCGTCGGGAGTTTGACTTGTTTTTACATTAAAATTATTTTTAAGGAATAAATACTGACATACATTCATTATTTTAATATGAAGAGAGCTATCTGTATGAATCCAAAAACCCCGAAAGAAAGCACCATAACAATAGTACAGCAGATGACCCATCAAGACGCCAATTTAGCCGGGAATGTTCATGGCGGAACCATCATGAAACTAATTGATAATACCGGAGGTATTGTAGCTTCACGGCATGCAGGCTGCCTTGTAGTCACTGCTTCAATTGACAGATTAGATTTTCACAGCCCTGTTTATATTGGCGACCTGTTACGTTTGAAAGCCAGTGTTAACTATGTGGGAACTACCTCCATGGAAGTTGGGGTGCGTGTTGAAGCAGAAAATTTTATTACCGGTGAAGTGAGACATACTGCTTCAGCATATCTTACTTTTGTTGCGTTAGATGAAAATGGCCACCCTAAAAAAATACCTCCCCTGCTTCCTGAAAGTGAAGATGAAAAACGCCGATATCAAGAAGCAGAAATCCGTAGAAAAAAGCGATTGGAACATAAATAATTCATAATTTTATTAATAGGAGTTTATTATGGAATTTTGCGTTATTTTTTGTACTGTACCCAATAAAGAGGTAGGGTTAGATATAGCCAATACCCTTGTTTCAAAGCAATTAGCTGCCTGTGTCAACATTGTTCCAGGGCTAACTTCAATTTATACATGGAAAGATGAACTATGTAATGACCAGGAATTGCTCTTAATCATTAAAACTAAAAATAATCTCTTTGCCAATGTTGAAGAAGTGATAAAAAAAATACATCCATACGAAGTGCCTGAAATTATATCTTTACCTGTGATTAGCGGGTCATATGACTACTTACAGTGGATAGAAACTGTTACAAAATGAAAAATTCCGTACTTGTGGTACGGAATTTTATATAGAAACGCATGGTGAGGTTATCACCTATGCGGTCATGACATATTTATATCACAAAGTACAACTATTTCAAAAAAATTTTTTTATATATTCTAATTATTATAAACGAAATAGCCTTCTACTACTAGTTTTAGGCTTTTCCAGATATACTTCCTTTTTCTCCTGCTCCAGAGCATCAACTTTGGCAATTAATACACGAATAAGATGGGTAAGGTATTCTTCTTTTTTCTGCAAATCACGTATTATATCGCCTTTGGCTGTCTGAATCTCATTACGCAATGATGCTTCTAACTCACGTAATTCCCTAATTGTTGTCAAATCTACCAAGGTGTCATTATTCATTGTTCTCTCCATTGTTTATAAGTAATAGTGCCATTCCTTATACAGTACCATACAGGCATATCATTAGTTCTAGTGTTAATATCCATTATCCAACATTATAGAATATAGCATCCCATTAGAAAAGTTCATTAATATTTTATATACAAATTAGCATTTAATATATCCTGCAAGCCACAATCTTATTCATCTATCGCCTATACCCAATTTTTTAAAAAACTATTTGCGTAATATTAATTCTTTTTTTACAATGCCTCTATTGAAAAATACCACAAAAACCACTAACGGTTAAGGGGGGAGTAGTATGAAAATAATACAATATCTGTTCACTATTATACTATGTATATTTTGTATAAGCTGTGCTTCAGCACCAAAAAATTGCAAGGAAGGTGATTGCAATAATGGAGTTGGCACAACCATTCATGATAATGGATCATATAAAGGGAGTTTTAAAAACAGTACTCGTGAAGGCCTTGGTGAATATACATTTGACAATGGAGACACCTATCGTGGCAACTATAAAAATAATATGCGCTATGGCGAAGGTGAATACAAATGGAAAAATGGCGATAGTTACCGGGGCAGCTGGCTTAATGGTAAAAGAAATGGTTTTGGCATTTATACCTGGGCTGACGGAACACGATATGAAGGGGAGTGGAAAGATGACGCACGCCATGGCAAAGGCAAACTGATACTCAAAGACGGTACTACCTTTGATGGCATGTGGGAAAATGATGCGTATATCCGAAAATAATTAATTTTGATATAAAAATTATTAGGAGGCCATATGATTAAAAGGAATGTGCTTATAGTGTGTTGCATCGCATTACTGATTCCTGCATTCATTTTTGCACAGGGTGTAGTAAAAGTTAAAAAGACAAGTGCAGCACCTAAACAGGGTAGCGTTACATTTGATCATCAGATACATAAAAGCAAAGGAATTACTGATTGTAAAACATGTCATCATACCGGTAATACTGCAAAAAAATGCGGTGATAGTGGCTGCCACTGGGAAACTCAGAATAAGGGATATAATGCCATTCACAGTAAATGTTTAGGCTGCCACAGGACAAAAGGTGGCAAAGCCCCTACGTTATGTAATCAATGCCATAAACGATAACACAATATATGGGGGATTTTTAAATCCCCCAGAAATTACTATATATGCCTGGATTAATTACCCATCAAAGAATCTTTATTGAATCTGTTAAGTCATTAAAAAAACAAAAACACCCTAACTACGCTACACATCTTTTAGATATACAATTTAACAATCCCCGTTTTACTGCATCAGCCATGGCTGGTTTGCTTGTTCCAAACCTCTTTGATTATATTCCTGGCAAAAGAGATGTGTTTTTTGGAAATACGATAAAGCATCTTTTACATTCTGATGATGGCCTACCAATCATACATTACATGTTTACTTCAATTTTTAAGCATTCATTACATGAACCAGATGAATGGCTATATTATCAAAAAGGTTTTTTTTATGGGTATATTTCACATTGGGTAGTGGATGCACTGATTCATCCATTTGTGTTGTATTGGTCAGGGTTTCCTACTTTCAAAGATAATAGAATCTCCTTATTCCGGAACCAACATCTCCTCTTTGAATATACTGTTGACCAGTACATGGCATATTTTTTTAATTCTGAGCCATTTGATTATAATCTTAAAGCAATGATTCCAATCAAAGGTTCAGTGCAGTATAAAGCAATTAAGGATTTAATTGCCGGAGCTATCGCCCATACTAATGCTTCCCTGAAAATAAATACACCATTGTTTCCATATTTACCATACGACATCTTTGATGTTGGAATACGATGTGTGCCTCTGGTGTATATGATTAAAAAAACGCGCAGTCCCCGGCTTATTCAGGTTATTCGGTTTTTAGAAAAAAGATTCTACAGCGATTTTTTGGTGCGATACCCTGATGGAAGAAGAATAAACAGGCACATATTAAATCTTCACCGTGAACGATGGTTCATACCCAGTGGCGAACCTGGACTACATTATGAATCGGTGGATGACCTTTTTAAAATTGCACGTGACAAAACAGTATTGATATGGAAACAGCTTGAAGAACTTTTTATACAAAAAGAGCACATTACCCTGCAGCAATTAAGTACTATATTAGAATTTGCCAACGCTTATACTGGCAAAAAAGGATTTTCTCTGGACAAGATGACCCTGCAGAATCCTATACGTTTACGCAGTTAAGATTATTTCAAATTTTTTATTGCTGTTTCAAAATGAAGTTTTGCGATCTTCTTTATATCTTCCAGTGGGATTTGTTTAATAAGTGAAGGTTTTTCAATATATTCGCTGTTAGCGGTATAGAGTGATACAAACTTAATGAAATTTGTAGCTGCAATTCGATGGGGATTAATGGTATTGTAATCCAGGTAGCTATAGAGTATTGCAAGGCCCAAATACGTATTATAATAAATAGTACTGCTTAACGCAAGCTCCTCACCGGTCACCTGATCAAAGAAATAATAGTAATTATTTAGGATTTTATGTGTTAGCTCATGTATTTCAAACATTTTCCAAATTTCGTCAAATATGGTTTCTTTGCTGGCAAAAGCTTTTTTTATGCAATACTTTATATCGTCAGTAACATGTGCACCAACAAAAAACATATTTTCACAGGATTTCCCCTCAATAATTCTTTTTGAAATGATGTAATCATTATACACTTCATCAGGGTTTATGTATATCATATCAAAATAGAAGGTTGAATTGCTAGTTGAAAATTCATCATAATAAATCATAGGCTGTATGTTAAATATTTTTTCCTTAACATTAAAAAGTGGATGATTGATGGTTACCGGCTTTCGCTTGCCAAATATGCAATAATCAAGAAGATACCTGGATGCATTGCCATCTTTGGTTTTTGAAAAGCGCAAAACGATATTTCTATTCTCCAGTTTCTGGGTTAATTGTTCTAATTCAGTATCTGTTATTTTATCTGGCTCTTTATATACCTGTAGAATCTGCTGAGCCAGGCCTTTTAATTGTGGGTCCTGAAGTGTCCTGATATATGCTTCATACTGCATGACATTAAAGCCAGGCGTTTGCATTAGGCGTACAGGTATACTATCAGCCTGTATTAAATTTACAAAATGTGGGTTTTCATTAAATAGCAACACTATATAGGCATACAACTTGCCGTTAGTGGTACGAATATTCATTAAGTTTGGGCGCACACTGGTAAGATTTACCTCAAAACCGGAGATGCTCAACGGCCATAATAATAACACCAGCAACAACAATCCCTTCCGTTTTATTGAAAGACTACCCATATAGTACATTCCTCATTTAAAACCAATGTAGCTTTGTTAACGCTATTATACAAAAAATAATTGCCATTATGTAAGATAATAAAAAAATCTTTCCACACCAAATGTTATTGAAAAATTTTGTAGTTATTATCATGTAGCCTATATCATGATTACATCTTTTAAGCAAATGCAATGGTTATAATATATAGGTCATAGCTTATAGAATAAACATTATCATACAAGAGGGTACCATGAAACTTCTTGCCCAGGGGAAAATTAATGATTATTGCCATGTCATAGGGCATATAGGCTATCCAGCGTATATTGTTCAGGGACACCATAAGAACATGATGATTGATGCAGGCATTAATCTTTTAGCACCAAAATATTACACTGACTTGATTGCCACTTTGGGTGATGCGAAAAATCTTGATTATGCAGCTATTACACATTCTCACTATGATCATCTTGGAGCTATTCCATATCTTTTAAAAAAAATACCAGGTTTAGCCATAGTAGCAGCAGAACGCATACAGCAACTACTTTCAAAGCAGTCAGTTATTGATTTTATGACACACTTGAGCAACATACAAAAACCTTTATTTGCTGATATTATAGGTCAGGAGGATGTTTCACTCTATAGTTTTGAAATAACAATGCCTGTAAAAGAAGGCGATACTATAGACCTTGGAGGGCTAATTTGTAAAGTGTATGAAGTCCCCGGCCATACCCGTGATTCTTTAGCTTATTATTTCCCTCAGACCAAAATGTTATGCCCCGGTGAGGCTGTAGGTGTTCCCCAGGGAATGGATGAGCAGAATGTACAAGTTGAATTTTTATCTTCCTATGAAGATTATTATTCTTCACTTGAAAAAATGGCATCCCTTGAAGTAAAGATTCTTTGTCATGCTCATGGCTTTGTATATACGGATGATGATGTAGTATCATTTTTTGCCACTTCGCTTAAAGCAACAGAACAATACAAAAATTTACTATTAGAATACCTTGATAAAGTTAATGGTGATATTGATCAAGCAATTCAGGTAATAACCCAGGAAGAATATGATAAAAAAGGTACAATTCATCAGGAAAGGAATGCCTATATATCAAATCTTACTGCACAGGTAAAATTAATTGCTAAAGATTACCAGTACATCAAGGGGTAGCCAAAGAAATGACAAACCACATGAACATGACAACAATCAGAATGCCCCAGAGCGCCACAAGACCCATGGCTATGCCTGGATGATTATACACCCATCTAAAAAGAGAGGTTTCTTTATACTGAATAATAAGCGTAAAGACCTTATCAAAAAGAGTGGATTTTTTCTTTGATTTTTTCTTTTTACTTTCAGTTGTAGCCATTGTTCCCTCGCAGTGTTTTGAGCCTAGCAGCCTTTGAATGATAGCTTATTTGAATATTTTGATAATTGTCAACCAATAAATATTTTAATAAAAAACCAGTCACACTACCTCTTAAGTCGGCGGGGGTGTACATATATAATTATTTGCACATATAATTACTTTTAGGAATTAGCAGTGATACATGACCTATTTTTTCTGACTATAATAATTACGGATATATTCATCAATATATCCTTGAGGGTCTTCGACTGCTGCTTTTGTGATAACAAATCTTTCCAGATTCATTAATTTAATTCCATAAGGATAATCATGGAATAAATCATCACAATACTGCTTAATACTCATCCCCGCTGCGCGGGCTTTTTCCTGAATAATTTGTAATGCCTCATCCTCAAATTCCATCACTATGCCATGCTTTAATAAGAATTCTTTCTGGAATTTGCGTATGTTATCACTCAACAGTATTCTTTTTAACACATTTTCAGGGTGTTCAACTACTTCCTTGTCAACAGTAAGCTTTTTTATATCGGTCGATGGAAGTGTTTTTTCAAATTTAATTAACGTTTTTTCAAATACACTCAAAAGACCACGTGCACCTGTACGCTCTTTGTACGCTCTGGATGCCAGCATCCGTAATGCTTCATCTGTAAATTCAAGGTCTATCCCATAAGCCCTGAAATCCAGCTTTTTCCCCAATACTACTGTGCTGTACTTATTTTTCAATATCTTATACAAACCATCCTCGTCCAGGTCATTCAGCACAACTGTAACCGGCAACCGCCCAACAAATTCTGATTCAAAACCATATTCAATCAGGTCCTCAGTTTTTACCACTTTAAGGACACTTTGTCTGTCCTCGCGCCTCACTTGTGATTTATCAAAACCAATGGCCTGCTTATTTAAGCGTTTGTTAATGATGTCCTCAAGACCCCCAAACGCACCAGAAACAATAAACAATATATTTTTGGTATTGATCTTCTTACGGGTTACCTTGCCTGTACGCTGAGCCTCCATTGCAGCTTCAACCTGTGAAGCTAAATCGTGGGGTGTTTTAAGGTCAACTTCTGCTTCTTCCATAAGTTTCAAAAGGTTACGCTGAACTCCAGCACGTGATACATCCGGTCCATATACATTGCCACTGGAAGCAATTTTATCAATCTCATCTAAGTAGATGATCCCATATTCAGCTTTTGCTATGTCGCCATCAGCTTCATGAACCAACTCACGCACCAGGTCCTCAACATCACCGCCAACATACCCTGTTTCACTGAACTTTGTTGCATCAGCTTTTACAAACGGGACTCCAATCTTTTTTGCTATTAATTTAATAATATATGTTTTCCCCACGCCAGTAGGGCCAATAAGCAGCATGTTGCTTTTTATATTGCCAACTATCTTTTCATCTTCAGGCAATTCCTGTTCAAGGTGCATACGGTTAAAATGGGTGCATATTTTTGTGGCAATAATCTCAATTGCTTCTTCCTGCCCAACAATGTATTTATTTAAATAGCTTTCCAGTTCTTCGGGTTTTAATTGGAAATTAATATCACCTCGCTTGGATTTTACCCCAGCTTTGCCACCCACAGGCTCAGCCTCAGGCGATACTTTATGCAACTCTTCATCTAAATCAAGTATATCTTTAATATTCTTTAGATTTTCAGGCATCTGATTAGGCATTGGTTTTACCTCGTATACCAACAAAATTGCTATGTTATTTACATATTATCTCTTATATAAATATAACACAAAAATCTGTAAGTGCGTCAAATAAATGCAATTAATCTATATTTTCAGTGGTGTATCTTTTCACGGCCTTAGAACAGTTAGCTATGATTCACCATATTAGTTTTCCACCATACAGGCTGTAACTTTCTTTATTTTTGGCGATAGTTACTTAAATATTCTCTTTAATGAGCTAATAAAAACTCTTACTTGATTGCAAGCGTTTCCCACATAACTCCCTGTAACAGGTAGGTTTTTGCTAACACTCAATTGGTTAACCATATCACATTAAATTTTTAATTATCCACCGAGGAAGGACTCACAAACACTCAAATGAACACCCATACTATTTAATTTATTAAATATATGCCAAAGGGGGAATTCATTACACTCAACTGATATGCTTTTGCATATCCTATTTTTATATGTTGTGTTCAAGAAGGAACTCGCTAACACTCAACTAGATATCCAAAAGCACATCCAGCTTTAATAATTGTATAAAAAACGAAACTCGTAAATACCTAACTAGATATACAACAAAATCAAAACATCCAATTTTTAAAATATCGTTCTGAAGGAGGGACTTATAAACGCTCATAGTGGATATATAACAGCACATCCACTTATTATATATTTTGCCAAAGGAGGGACTCGTTAACACTCATATAGAATATGCACAGCACATCCACTTATTATATATTTTACCGAAGGAGGGACTCGTTAACACTCATATAGAATATGCACAGCACATCCACTTATTATATATTTTGCCAAAGGAGGGACTCATAAACACTCATAGTGGATATGTAACAACATATCCACTATATACAAAATGTGCCGAAGGAGGGACTCGAACCCTCATGGAGTTGCCCCCGGCGGATTTTGAGTCCGCTGCGTCTACCAATTCCACCACTTCGGCATAAAAATATTAATTTATTCTGGTTGAGGTATTTCTTCTACTTCAATATATTTGGCTTTAGCCCTAGCAACTATTTTCCCCATTTCGTTTTCAATCTCAGCCCTATTCTCAATGACTCGTTTATTCTTTTTTACAAACCAGCCTCGTATATACAGATTTTCTTCTATAAAAGCTGGCTGCAAATAACGAATGGTTATTTCCCCTGTTAAGGCAATATATTCCATGTACTTATTCACAGTCATCATAGTTTCATCTAAAACACTTGCTATGATGCCTGCATGGATTATATTTGGAGGCCCCTCTAATGTTTGATCTGCTTTAAACTCTCCATATGCTGTTTTTGTATCGGGATCAAACTTAAGGTGAAGCTTTAAACCTCTTTCATTAGACTTTCCGCAACCAAAGCATGTTTTATCTTCAAATTCAATCATAGTGGCATATTTTTAAAGTCAATGTATATTTGTCAAGAACTTTTCACATTATTGAGCATTTACTCAAAAATGATTTTCATCATCATTATTTTTTAGCAATATTCCTTGCGTTCAGCACTATCCCATTTATTCTTACAATTCCCTGATTCACCCTTTATAAATTATTTGCTTTCATTTTTAATTTTTTCCATCAGCAAATCAATTTCATCCTGATCCAGCCATTCATCAACATGTTCAGGCATGGCATCTGTAGTCATCATATACATTTCTAAAGCCATAACTAACTCTTCCTTGGTTAAAACCCCCATAGTCACAAGAATTTCACCAATAAGCCTCTCGGGATTATCGCGCTGCAATTCCAGCGCTTCCTGTAGGTGGTCTTGGGAAATGATTCCATTTTCAACCAGGAAAGTGCCTACTTTTTTATCATGCATATTTTTCATGAATATATCGCTTTTTTAATTATTTGTTTAATATTAATATTAAAAATTTAATAAGTCAAGCTAAAAAATTTTTTACTATTAACTATCGCCCTTATAAAAAAGTATTTACAAACATTTTAGCTGGATGTACACTACTATACTATTATAAATGCTATGAGAATTAAATGTATTTACATCCTTGCTATATCGATTATTTTTACTTTTATTGCTGCACGGCATAATGCTTCATTTGTTGGTGTTGCTGTCTGTAAAAAATGCCATGAATCAGACGCTATAGGAAATCAGTACAAAGCGTGGCAGCAATCCCCTCATGCAAAAGCTTATTTACTGCTCAAACAGGAAAAAGCATTGTCGCTTGCAAAAGAATTATCCATTGAAAACCCTTCGGGTAATCAACAGTGTCTTTTTTGCCACACTACAGGTTTAGGCAAAAACCCTGCTTTATGGGAAGATGGCGTTGGGTGTGAGTCATGCCATGGCCCGGGTAGCATATACAATAGCTATGAAAACCATGTGGCCTTGGGAAACAGAGACGTTGCCTATAAAAAGGCTGTTTCATTTGGAATGTACCCCATTTTGGGAACAGATGGTATTAAAGCACGGGAAAAAGTGTGCCGAAGCTGCCACAATGAAAAAAGGCCATGTTACCCAAAAGACCCTGCAGAGCAACAGCGTCAATACCTCCCATTACAGCTGATTGCTGACTTTGCATTCCCTCACAGGTTGCGACGATAATTATTCACTATCACTAAGCCAGCTAAAACCTGCTGCTTTTGCCAGTACAGTTTGCAACAGTTCAGTTTTATCCCTGAACAAGTCTATTGATTCACTGTGTGTTATAGCGGGCAGTGTAAATATATCCACACCAGTTTCAAGATACAGTTGACGCAAGCTTCCTTTATACGCTGACACACTGCGTTGCATATCTGATGTTTCATACAACGAATACAGCAATGAATGGAATTGCTGCCGGAACAAAAGCTCTACAAGCAGTACATACACCTCTTCCAGTGTGTAGATTACCCTGGCAACACGGTGTAATTTAATGATGTCATGTATGAAAATATCTTTTTCCTCACTCTTATACAACACCAAAGCATTTTTCTTTGGAAGCTTGCCTGCTACATACTTTGTGGCAATGTCATGAGTACTTACCTGTGAACAATTAATGCATACCATATCTATGGGATTTTGAATATCACAGCAGGCATCAAGCGAATTCACCACAATAGCTTGATAGCCAAACGATTGTATAACTGTAGACAACCCATACGTATTGCATATATTATTATCAATTATGGCGATAGTTCCTGTAACAGCAGGCCTGTACCTTTTAAAAAACAACGGGATATAGTGATACTGTGATGGCCTGAATACCGCTATTATTCCAGATTGTATAAACATTTTTTTTACAGATTGAATTTCGGAACAGATGCCAATACAGGGAATGTTGGCATAAACGACTTCTAGTATCAGCGATTTATACTGCTCGATTGCATCCCTGCTGTCAAAATCAACAATATAGGCAATATCACGATTATTTTTTATGGCAGTGACGGTACAATCGGCAGCTATGCATTCGGCTTTTATCGAATGTTTTGCAAGCTCATGTTGTTTTGTAGTTTCATCGCTTATAAGTACAAATGAGTACATTATAATTATACTATCTCCAGAGCTTCTACACGGCTTTTTAATATATCACTCATGGAAAGCACTGTATCCGCGCTTTCAGTAATCTTCAATGCCCCGGAAGCATTTGCCTGAGTCAGCTCATTAATACCAGCAACTGATTTCACAATTTCGCCTGTAGCATTTTTTTGTTCTTCTGAAGCATTGCGTATTTCCTCAGACCGTACCTTTACCAGGCCTGACTCTTTAGCCACTATGGCATTCACTTCTAATTGCTGTTTCATATAATCAGCTAACACCTGCACCATGGTATTTATTTCATTTACCCCATTGATAATACCGCTTAGGGTGGCTACAGTCTGCTCTACACTGGTCATTCCTTTTTGTATTTCCTTATCATTGGCATGTATTAACGACTCAATCTCTTTTACGCTCATTGAAGTCCTGTCAGCCAATTTTGATATTTCATCCGCCACTACTGCAAAACCTCTACCAGCATCACCCGCACGCGCAGCCTCAATGGCAGCATTGAGGGAAAGAAGATTTATCTGGTCCGATATATCTTTAATTATTTTTACAATATTTGTCATCTCTCCCGAACTGGCATGTATGTTACTTATACTTGAATTCATGCCATTCAGCAGTTCAGCACCTGAACGGGCATGGGTTTCAATTGAGGCTGTCAGCTGCAGCGCATTGTTAATTTCCTTTTCCATATGCGAAACAAGTGCTGAAAGTTCCCCTGTACTCCTGATAAAAGAATTTATACTGTCAAACTGATAATGTGCACTGTTTGCAACATTTTCAACACCAGCAGAAATTTCTTCAATGGTTGCAGTTATCTCCTCAGCAAGGGCTGCCTGGTTTTGTGCATTGACTGAAAAATTTTTAGATGTGTCCGATAGTTCATGGGAAGCTACTGCCAGCTTTTGTGATATATCCTTTACCGCTTCCAGAAGGTCTTTGATGCGTATTAATTGGTCCCTGTTTTCAAGCTCTTCCTGCAGTTTTTCAATTGTGGTATCCATGAGCCTAAGCAACAGATAACTTATTGCTGCAATAATGATTAATTCAAAACTAAAATCAATGATGGAAACGGTTTTAACCTTTGCTGAAATGAGGTCGGTCCGTATAAAAGATGTAATAGCAAAAATAAGCGACAATACTGCAACAGTAATAACCATCCTGCGCGAGCAAAAAAGTGCACTGAATATGATCAAAATCAAAAATTGGTAATTTGTCAGTATTATCCCTTCATTGTGTGCCATTGTACCAAAATTTACAAGTAATCCCAATGCTACTACCGAACCAATTACTGAAATATTGGCAGCTGCTGAATACTTTCCTACTTTTAATAAAAGTATTGATCCAGTTAAAAAAATAAGAATAATTATCAACACCAAATTTATTAACGAAAATAATGGCCTTTCAGCTACAACATTTTGTGCTATCAGAAATACTGACACAAGAGCTATACACACTAAAAGAAAATATGATAATGTTTTTGCACGCTGTTGTAAAATAAATGAAGAATCCTTGTACTTTGCTATTATCCCGCTCATTATATCCATGGTACTGTTCCTCCCGGGGGTAATTTTATTTAATCAAAAACCATACGAGCAACGATCCCTATAGAATATCGTTACAAACGATGATAAAAGCTTTTCATATTAAAAAGTTCACTATGCATGTCAAATAGTATTTTAAAAAGTAATAGGCGCTATATGTAAATTGAGAAAATATTTATATACTTATTTTTTTACAATATTTAATTTTCATTTGACTTTTGAATTTCCTTGATGTACTATCAAACCATTCAGTACTATACGGAGTAACGCAACTCTTTTACATACTATTACATCAATTAAAATAAGGAGGAAAGTATGGCCGGCAGTTTTGATTTTTCACAATTTATTAATGACTCAAAATCCACTCTTTTGAGCCCCAAAGACTATTTTTCATCAATGGCAAAAGAAGGTGGGCTTGTTGATCCAATCATCAAGGCAGTTGTGTATGGTTTCATTTCAGGGGTTATCTACTTTATTTTTTCCTTACTAAATCTTTCTGCATTTACCATGTTTGGTGGGGGTGCTGTTGCTGCTCTCATTGGCCCTGCAATATTTGCAATTATTGGGCTGTTCATTGGTGGCGTTATTATGCTCATCATATCGGCAATATGCGGTGGCAATACTGCCTTTGAAGCAAATGCACGCGTCGTTGCTGCATTAATGGTTCTTGGCCCAGTCCAGGCATTGTTTTCATTTTTAACAAGTATTAGTTTTTATTTAGGGCTTATTGTATCTGCGTTAATTGCACTGTATGGATTATACCTTACATTTATTGCACTTGTTAACGCATTAAATGCAAAAGAAAATGTTGCTAAGATAGTTATCGGCATACTTGCAGTGCTATATGTTCTTTCACTGTATGGTTCATTTAAGACTTATAGGTTTGCAGGTCACATGGGTGAGCAGATGTTAGAACAGACCGAAAAGCTTTCATCAGAACAGCAGAAGGCATTAGAGCAGTTACAGCAATTGCAGAAATCATTAGAAAAGCTGGAACAGGAACAGAAGGAATAATGTGATAAAAAACCCCTCTGTCAAGAGGGGTTTTTTATTTATATCTTCTTTGCCTTATACCCTGCAGCAAGTGACACGTTCACGTGAATCACGCCATCATTCAAACTCTTCAAAGGATAGTTGTCATCTATTACGGGAAGATTATCCGCATCGTTTTGTGTCTTTATTACTGAACCTGCTGGTACATATCTGCCATCGGGTATCATTACACCCATAACAAGCGATTTTGGTTCAAGTACACAGCCTTTACCAACCTTTGCCCTGAATACCAAACTTTGCATTCCTATAAAGGTACTATCGCCCACATACGCCGGTCCATGAATCTGCACCTGATGAGCCAGGGACACGCGGTTGCCCACGTATACAGCATATTTTTTCCCATCCACCTCAACTAAATTCTTTTCTACTGGATGGCCATTGTGCTCAGTTTCAAGGGCATGAATAATAACGCCGTCCTGTACATTTGAATCATTGCCAACATATATTGGCTGCCCTTCATCCCCACGTACCGATGCAAATGGCGCTACCATCACATTCTTCCCAATTATTACATTTCCAATAACTGCCCCAAGAGGATGCACGTACGCTGATGCATCAATTACAGGAGAGTATTCCTTGCTAACAAAATCAGTTTTAACATTTTCATGAATCATAGATCCTCCAAAATTACATTTTTTTATATCCCTTATTTACTATTAAAATCTGTCAACATAATTTATACAGCTTATATTAATTTAACAAAAAAGCGTTGATGAATATATGTACAATGGTAGCATTATACTTAATTTATGGGATAAGATATGTTCAAACATTTTATACATACTCATGACATCCAAGCTATCACACTTTTAGCCACTGAATCCCAATTGCATCAGCGGATTGTGCGCTATCTTACACGCAATCATATTGCCTTTTCCATCATCAGCCCGGATGACCCTTTGCCTGATGCACACTCCCTTGTCATACTGCCGCTAAGCATGCATACTATCACACCAGTAATTGATATCTTCCAACGAATGCTTCAATCATCGCATAGCCCGCTGTTACTGTTTGCTACTGATTTCCCCATAACCACCCGATTTAAAAAGCGTTTCAGTATAGCGGGAATTATAGGGATACTGGAGCTGACCGAACGCTCTCGCTTTATAAAATTAGAATCTCAGTCACTTCAGTCGAATCCCACGGCATCACTGAATGCGTTAATCTACACCACTGAAAACCTGATTTCCCGCAATATATACAAGTTGCTATCGCAAAATATATTATATAATGCACTGGTTAAGCTGCATCCATCAGTAGTATGCATAACCACATTGCAGGGCACAATAATATATTTCAGAGCACACAGGCAATACTTTACCCGAAACAATAATATTAAAAAACTATTATACGGGAAAAAAATTCAGGAATTAACCATTCATCCAGAAAAAATAGAACATCTGTTTTCATTAATTGACCGCAATATAGAACAGCGTGAATCAGAAATAACATTCAGGATGAATAATAGCGATACAACCCTGCTTGTTACAGGTGAAAGAATTAAGCTGTATGGTGATCTGGAAGTTTACCTGCTTATTGGTATTAATATTACCACACAAAGAAAAGCTGAGGACTTGCTCATTTCATCTGAACTTCGCTATAGGACTCTTGTTGAAAATCTTCCTGATGGGCTGTCACTTTCAAAAGCGGATCTGCTTTTATATGCTAACCCGCAATTTTTTAAATTATTCAATTTTCCGCCTGATACCCTGATTACAGATATTAACCTTACATCACTCATCCATCCCGATGACTGGGATGTGCTTTCTGAGCTGCTTCACAAACCCATTGAAAATGCCGCAACTATTAATGTAAAAGCATTCACTTATACCGGAAAACCTTTAACACTGGAGCTTAGCATCTTAAGTTTTATGAGCGATAGTTCCCTATACCATCAGATTTACTGGCACGATATAACTCAAACACGCCAGCTGTGGGACAAGATACTGCAGTCTGAACGATTGTCAGCTATTGGAGAGATGGCATCAGGCATTACCCATGAATTCAATAATATTTTGACAAGTATTCAAGGCTATGTCCAGTACACACTTAATAACCCCGACGATATTGAAGCCAATACAAAGGCATTCAAGGTCATTGAAAAGATGACTGAACAGGGACACGCAATCTTGAAAAATCTTTCCATGCTTACCCGCAAGGACCTAACAAATAAAGAGCGTCATGCCATAGCGGACCTCTTTAATGATATTCTACGCATACAGGAAAAAATATTAATAAAAGACAATATCACCCTCAAAAAGATTTTTATAAAAAATCCAGTGTGTTATGTGGATGCTGGCCTTATTCAGCAGGTATTCCTGAATATATTACTCAATGCAGTACACGCTATACGGCCAAAAGGGAAGGGAACTATCACCATTACTATTGACGAATCAAATGGCAATGCAGTTATTAAGATTCATGATACAGGTACCGGAATTGATACCAAAATTCAGGATGAAATTTTTAATCCTTTTTTTACAACAAAAACCGGAGCACATAACATAGTTGGTACAGGCATGGGATTGTCCATATCAAAAAATATCATTGAACAGCATAATGGAAAGATTTGGTTTAACAGCATCCCTGATAAAGAAACTGAATTTGTAATAGAACTTCCCACATATAAAACCGCATATCTTCCCAAGGAGTTAGAAGCTTCTTCACAACCAAAAGATGTAAGCAGGCTATCAATTTTAATTGTAGATGATGACGATGCAATACGTGATCTTTTTAAAACACTTCTGCAATCGCTGGGTATTACCGCCATAACATTTGCTACAAACGGCTATGAAGGTTATTCCTTGTGCAAAGAAAATCAGCATGATATTGTGTTTATGGATGTATCCATGCCAGTGCTTTCGGGCATAGACGCATACAAAATGATAAAAGAAGAAAATCCTAAACAAAAGGTTGTGTTTATCACCGGCATTTTTTATGAGGACCAGATTAAAGAGATAGTTGACAAGGAACAGGCATTTGGCTACATTAAAAAACCGTTTGATATCAAAGAAATTAAATCATTGTTGTATACAATTGCATCACAACGATAATGTAGGGGCGCATCGCGATATGCCCAGCATTGCAATGCGAATACCTCTAAAAAATTCATTTATTTTTGAGGAGAAAACACATGAAACCAAAAATTGATGTTGGCATAATTGGTGGTTCAGGCCTGTATCAGATTGAAGGGGTCAACATACTGGATGAAGAAAAAATAAAAACACCATGGGGCATGCCTTCTGATGTTATTACCATTGCAGAGGTTGGTGGAGTTAGAGCTGGTTTTTTGCCACGCCATGGCCGTGGGCATTTTATCCTGCCCCATGAGATAAACTATCGTGCAAACATTGCATCACTGAAAATGCTTGGTGCAAATCAGATTGTAGCATTCTCCGCTGTTGGCAGTTTAAAAGAGCGCATTAAGCCACTTGATTTTGTAATACCTAACCAGATTATTGATCGTACAAAGTCACGCATTTCAACATTTTTTGGCGATGGTATTGCAGCCCATATTGCCTTTGCTGACCCATTCTGCAGCAGGCTTCATGAATTAATACTTATTGCAGCGCAAAAGCTGAATATACCCATGCATACCAATGAAACACTTATATGCATGGAAGGCCCAGCATTTTCCACCCGTGCTGAAAGTCACCTGTACCGCTCATGGCAGGCAGGTGTTATCAATATGAGTACATTGCCCGAAGCAAAATTAGCACGTGAAGCCGAGATGTGTTATGCAGTAATCTGCATGAGCACTGACTACGATTGCTGGAAAGAAGATGAGGAGCATGTAACCGTTGATATGGTTGTTAATAATCTTAATAAAAATGCTTCAAATGCCAAAGCCCTTATTAAAGAATTAATACCACTGCTTAGTAAAGAAAGGGATTGTGGGTGCAAGGAAGCCATTAAATATGCAGTTATAACTGATCCCAAAAAACAGAGTAGCAAACAAAAGAAAAAGCTAAAAGCAATATTACCTAATTACTTTTCTTAAACAGTATGGTGCCTAGTGCTGTCATGGTGAGTGGTAGTATCATGTACCATGGCAGCATACATTTCTTGTGCCATTGCAAGAAGTGTATCCTGATTATTCAATTCAGGATTGTCAAGCACGCGTTCCAGTAACTCATTGAGGATTTTGCCAATTAGTGGCCCGGGCTTTAATTTAAGGTGTTCCATCAGAACATAGCCATCTATGTCCAAATCCTTAACAGTAAATGCATTGTCCTTTTCAATAACCTTTTGAATGTGCCGTTTAAGCTTTTTAATTGGCTCAGGTAAGCCATCCCTCATGCCATTGCCACACCTGTCCGCAAGGCGTAATATAAAAAGATCCTCCAGATTATCCAGTCCCACTTTTCGTATAAAACGCCGCACTGCCCCATCAGTCCAGTCAGGGGTGTAATGGAACATATGGTTCACTATGAGATTGCTTACATATTCTATCTCATCATTTGAAAATTTGAGCCTGCGCATGATTTTGCGTGCAACCTTGGAGCTTATCACCTCATGATTGTAAAAGGTATAATCACCATCACTGCCTTCCCGCCGTGTTGGAATTTTCCCAATATCATGCAGCAGAGCCGCTAACCTGATTAATGGTTTTTCCTTTGGGGCTGCATCACATGAATAAATGCTGTGGTAATAGATATCATACATGTGGTATTTATTCTGTTCTATCCCAAAACCCTGCGACAGCTCAGGCATGCAAAGATCAAGCAATCCTGTAACGCGCATATACTCAAAGCCTTCAGATGGTTTATCCGCTTCTAGCATTTTCTTTATCTCATCACGCACACGTTCAACTGATATCTTTTTTGCTATATCAAGTACATGTGGAATTGCTTCCAATGTTTCCTTATGAATGCTGAAATGTAGCTTTGCAGCTAATCGGCATGCCCTGTATGGGCGCAACCCATCCTCACTGAATCTCTGAAGCGGATTGCCTATGGTACGGATAATCTTTTTTTCAATATCCCCCATGCCTCCCACATAATCAATGATCTGGCTATTGTGTACATCATATGCAAGGCCATTTATGGTAAAATCGCGCCGCTCAACATCCTCCTTAAGAGTTTTTGAAAACACAACCGTATCAGGATGTCTCCCATCAGTATACTTACCATCAGCCCTGTATGTTGTGATTTCATACTGAGCATAATGCATAAGAACCGTTACCGTGCCATGTTTGATGCCTGTTGGCACAACTTTTTTAAAAAGCTTCATAACATCTTCCGGACATGCATTGGTTGCAAAATCATAGTCATACACAGGTATTCCTAAAACAAGGTCGCGCACAGAACCACCAATTAAATAACATTCATACCCATTGTTTGTTAATGTTGTGGTAATTGCCTTAATTTCTTTAGCCACCCGTGCAGGAATTTCCAATGTTACGTTATATGTCTTCATAGAATATGTTGCTTTACTCCAATATCCTGTAATTGCCGCCATGTTTTAAGCAAAAGGGCCATGGCATATTCAGCATGCGACCACATAAGAGGAATTGCAAATGTGAGATAGCGCACGGCACCTGTTTCAATTCTTCTTTTTATCTGATCATAGGAATTTTTCATATGATTGAGTTCCTCAACAATCAGATCATAGGTTATTCCGTCAATCATAATATCAGGTGCAAATTCCTTGTTTACATCACTTCCTGGCAACCACTCCAATGTCATAAATTCATGAAATCTGTCAGGTGTAGTCAAATGCTCACATAGATAGCCATCAGTACTATAGCTATCTATAATATCCATAATTGTATCACCTTTTTCAACGTTTCCGGTAAAATAATAGTACTGAGCTAACATTGCAGTATATTGCACCCAGGGGCCATTGCCTGCATGGACATGTGTATTGGGGTCCTCAATAAATGGCAGGTACCGCTGCAGCATCCCTAAGTCAGGGTCCCACAGGTTATCCTCAACAAATTTCATTGTGTTAATAAAAATCTCATCTGGCTTAAATATATCCGGCACTATTCCTGTGCCAAAGAAAAACGGGCTCATTAATGTTATATCAGGCCGCAAATCAGCCTCGCCATCAGGTTTAAGTCGCCGTATAAGCCTATCACCAATAGTAAATACATTTTTAACTATGGTGCCAAACCCATCTTTTAGGACAAACGCTTTTTCAAATTTAGCTTCACAGTTAAACTCTTTTGCCACCTGCTCAATTAATAGCAGCATGCAGTAATAAGCATAGTTTACCCATATTGAATACCCTTCTTCTATAGCTGATTCATGGATCGATGTTGTGGAATAAAACAAATGTATTTCATTGCGATAGTACCGTTTCACAGCAAACATGACACCTTTATAGATCGCATCGATATACGCTTGGCTATCATGAGGAATATGGCCTCTGTTTTTGGCTGCAAGTAAATACCTGCATAAAATAGTCACGCCATGTGCCACATTGTCTTCCTGCTTATAAATACTTTTATCAGATGTATCAAGCCCATACCGCTGTCCCCAGTAGCCGTCGTCCCGCTGGCAATTGTAAATAAATTTAGCAATGCCGGCAAGAAGTCTGAAAGCAATATCTTTTGAACGCAGCCGGCTCATTGAAATCCTATACAGCATTCTGGTTGCACAGGCACTATCGCGTGGATACACATAAGGATAACGTGATCCAGGCAACGTTGCAAGCAGCGCACTCCCTTTTGGTGTTTCAAATGTACACTGCGCAATGACATCAATATGTTTATTTACAGCCCGGTTCAATTCTATGAGTTTTTTTGATATTAATGCTTCATTACTGTCAAAAAGTTCATGCCCTGTAACACGTTCCAGTGCCACAGCCTGAATGGTATTATATACATCAACATGGCGTGCTATTATTGAATCAAAATCACTTTTATTTATCTTCAGCAATTCGCAGTCATCATTAGCTATGACCGTAGCATTGCGTGGTTCTCCCAGCACCAGTGCCATCTCACCAAAGAAATTACCTTCTGCCAGCAAGGATATAAGCTCTTCATTTTTATTCATTGCCCGGTAAACACTCACATCGCCTTTCCTGATTAAAAATAACGCATCCCCAACATCACCCTGCTTAAAAATGACTTCACCTTTTTTTACATGTACCAGCTTGACAACATCCAGTATTTCATTAAAAACCTCTTCACGCAAATGGGTAAAAATTGGTATTGAACGCAGATTGTTGCGCATTTTTCGCTGCAAAAAAGCATTATTGAGTTTTTCATAAGT
>Ga0101944_10001541_pt1 | contig 46852 bp, 39 predicted proteins | sample DewCreD2012metaG_FD_75245 | JGI IMG/M metagenome (GOLD analysis project Ga0101944, IMG submission 75245) | Hot spring sediment bacterial and archeal communities from British Columbia, Canada, to study Microbial Dark Matter (Phase II) - Dewar... ... | reverse complement strand
GGGGCGATCGTGCCGGACTTGGGCGAATCCGTGGCGGGGGACGCGACGGCGCTCAACGCGCGGCGGCGTTCGGAGCCGGGGGCGAAAGCGGAAGCGAAAGAAGGGCTGCCCGCGCCCAGCGGCGGGCGCAAGGAGTATACGGACGACGCGGGAAACGTCGTGAAGGTGCTCGAATGGTTCGGCTACAAGCTGCATCTTTTGGTCGACGTGAAACACGAAGTGGCGCTGGCCTACGAAGTGACCGGGGCGCATGCGGGCGACGGCGAGACACTGCCCGCGTTGGTGAAAGCGGCCCAGACGAACCTGCCGCCCGCGCGGATGCGGACGCTGGCCTACGACAAGGCGGCGGATTCCAACGAGGTGCATCGCGTATTGGACAAGGCCGGCATCCGGCCGGTCATCCAAATGCGCCATTTGTGGAAGGACGAGCGCGAGCGTCTCGTGCCGGGCCAGGAGCCCAACGCGAACATCGTGTACGACGAAGCGGGAACCGTGTATTGCTACGATATGGAAAGCAACCCCTCGGTCCGCCACAAGATGGCCTACATCGGCCACGAACCGCGGCGCGGCACGCTGAAGTACCGGTGTCCGGCCCGGCATGAAGGCTGGACGTGCCCTCACGACGCCGTCTGCAATGCGGGTAAGACCTACGGACGTACCGTACGCATCAAGCGCGAACTGGACCTGCGCCGTTTCCCGGCGATTCCCCGGGCCACCAAACAATTCGAGCGGGCGTACAAAGGACGCACGGCGGTCGAACGCGTGAACGCGCGCGTGAAGGTCTTCTGGGGCGCGGACGACGGCAACATCGCCGGCGCCCGGCGATTCCATGCCTTCGTCGGCGTGGTCATGGTGGTGCATGAAGCCTTGGCCACCCTGCTCGCCGCCACGCCCCGGCGCCATGGTCCCTTGGGCAAGATGCACCTCGGACCTATCCAAAAAGCGTTGCAGCAGGGCCTGGCTCCCTGAAAAACGCAACAGATCCGGGTCGCCTTGCGCCCACGATGCCCGGCGTCTGCCCAAACGAACTCAAAAACCGCTCCCACCCCGCACAAATCGCGCGCATCCAGGCTGTGCCGCCTCACACAACCCCTCGCCAACCCGATTGAGACAAACTGACCTTGCCGTCGGCCAGATTTCACAATCTACAGCGCAACCGGCTCCCGCTGTTCAGTGGCCCTCATGCGCTCAGTTCCAGCAAATGCGCCCGAAGTTGTCCCGGCGTTTCGGCCATGAAGGACGGCTTGGCCTGCGCCAGTGTTTCATGCGCGTGATATCCCCAGCACACGGCGATGGGATCGGCCTTGGCGCGCCTTGCTTCGAGCAGGTCGCCCTTGGTGTCGCTGACGAAGTGCAGCCGTGCATGCGGATTAAGCCTGGCGACGCGCCGGATCTTGCGCGTCTTGCGCGTGTCCACGTCCGAACCGAGCACGCCGCGCACATTTCGGATTTCGTACCGTTCCAGAAACTGTTCCACGGCGTCGCTGGTGTTCGATGTGACGATGTAGAGCGGAAATTTCGCGGCCAGTTCCGTGACGATCTCCGGCATGTCCTTGAAGGGATGTATCCGGCGCTGCGCTTCTCGTATGCGCGGCTCGAACGTGTGTGCGATGCGGCGCAAACGGAAAAGGGGAAATCCGGACCATAACATTTGCCGGAACGGATTGCCTTCCAGCATTTTCAGAAACACTTCGCGCGAGTTGATGCGCTTGTAGCCCATTTCGGAGCAGACGGCAGTATAGGCCGCGTAATAGATTTCGAGAGAATCCGCGATAACGCCGTCGAAATCGAACAGCAGCACGTGATCCATCGGGCTTAGCCGCGCCGGCTTTTGCGCAAGGCCTGATCGAGGTCCGCGATGATGTCGTCGGCCTCCTCGATTCCGACCGCGAGGCGCAACAGGTTGTCGGTAATGCCCAGTTCGTAACGCTGCTTGCGCGTGGAATCATAGTAACTGACCGTGGCGGGATGCGTGATGAGGGTTTCGACGCCGCCAAGGCTCGGCGCGATATAACAGAGATTGAGACTGTCGAGAAAACGCTTGGCTTCTTTCAGCCCTCCCTTGATCTCGAATGTGACGACGCCACCGAATCCCTCCATTTGCTCGCGTGCGATGTCGTAATGCGGATGGCTCTCCAAGCCGGGATAATACACGCGTTTGACGCAAGGATGCTTTTCGAGGAACCGGGCGATCGTCATGCCCGTGGCGTTGTGGCGCGCCATGCGCAGGGGAAAAGTCTTGAGGCCACGCAGAAGCAGGTAGCAACAATGCGGATCAATTACGCCGCCGATGGCCTTGTGCATCGCGCGGATTTCTTCGATCAATTCCTTGCGGCCAAGCACGGCGCCGGCCAGGATGTCGTTGTGGCCGGCAAGGTATTTCGTGCAGCTGTGCAGATCGAGGTCCACGCCGAAGTCGAGCGTCCGCTGGTTCATCGGCGTGCTGAACGTGCTGTCGAGCAGCGTCAACACCTTGTGCTTGCGCGCAATGGCCACCATGCGGTGCAGATCGCAGATATTGAGGTAGGGATTCGTCGGCGACTCGGAAAAGATGAACCGGGTGTTCTTGTCTATGGCGCGTTCGAGCGCGTCGTAATCGCCGAACGGCACCACCGTGCATCCCACCCCGAACCGCTGTAAATAACTGGCGCAAAATTCGAGCGTCTTCTTGTACGCATCGTCCGTGATGACGATGTTTTGGCCGGTACGGATGAGCGCGAGGATCGTCGTGATGATCGCGCTCATGCCCGAACTGAAGACTACGCAGTCCTCCGCGCCGCACAAGGCCGCCAATCGCCGCGCCGCGACTTGTTCCGTCGGATTGCCGTAACGTCCGTACTCGAACCGCGCCTTCCCGTGCTTCGTGTACGCTTCAATGTCCTGGCTGTCCTTGAAGGCGTACGTAGAGGTCTGAACGATAGGCGTCGTGATCGAGTCGGCGTACCGGAACCGGTCCTCGCCGGCATGAATGCACCGGGTCGAAAAGCCTGCCCCTTTCATCGGATCGTTGCCCTTGCGGGATGATTTCATAATTTCGTCCTCTACTTCTTAATCGCGTTCGCCGTCCTTATCGCAATCGCTCAGCCGCGATCGGCCGGATTACGTAATCAAACGATGCCATATTCGTTGAACCACGCCCGCTCCTCGAACGGTTTTTTCACGACTCGCGAAACGACTTCCTTTTCCGGCACGCCGATAGGCAAAATTACGCGAACCTGCTTGTCCACTGGCACGCCCAGCAACCGGGCCACGATACCGGCGTGATTTTCGACGCGGAGCCAGCCGTCCACCCAGACCGTGGCGTAACCGAGCGCCGTGATGGCCAGCAGCATATTCTCCACCGCCGCCGCGCAATCTTCGATTTGGAACGCGATGCCCTCGTACACCGGCTCGGGATTCCGGTCCATGCAGCACACGATGAAGGCCTTAGCCGTGGCCATGGCCTTGTTGTAGGGCATGGCGGCAATCGCGGCCACTTTTGCCGGATCGTCCACAATAACGAACGTCGTCGTTTGCGCGTTCTTGGCCGACGGCGCCAACAGCCCCGCCTCGACGATCCGCCGCAGGTCCTCGCGCGGGACCGGTTCCTCGCGGAACCCGCCCCGGTAACTGTGGCGATGTGCTATTACATCAAATAAATCCATGCCGGTGGAATCCCGTCTCTTGGATGCCCAAAGTTCGATTATAACGAAAATACACCGATCGTTGACAACATGATTTGCTCCATGCTGTGTGTGTGGTTACAATAACTTCAAGAAATTCCGCAATTGGGAGAGAACCGATGCACATCCTGGTAGTGAACATTCAAATCAAGCCCGAATACGTGGACGCCTTTATCGAGGCGACGCGTGAAAATGCCCGTGCGAGCCGTAATGAACCCGGCGTGGCCCGCTTCGATTTCATCCAGATGATTGATGATCCGACCCGGTTCATGCTCGTCGAGGCATACCGCACCGAGGCGGCCGTCCCGGCGCACAAGGAAACCGCGCACTACAACAAATGGGCCGAGACCGTTGCGGACATGTTCGCCGAACCCCGCACCCGCGGCCTCTATCGCAATTGCTATCCCGGCGATTCGGACTGGTAGAGGAAACCAGCAGGCGGCAGGATAGGTCCGCGGCTCGCCCACGGTGTCCACCCAGTCCACACCGTCCACCGCAATCGTCATTCGCCCTTCGTATATTCCGCGGTGACGGTGCTGGCAAGGCCGCCGCGCGGATTGCAGGCGATAACGACCTTCATCTTGCGCGGCTTGCAGGCGTTTACCAGGTCGCCGAGCATCCGGTTCACGAGATGCTCGTACCAGATGCCCACGTTTCGGTAGGACATCAGGTAATACTTGAGCGAGCGCAGTTCGATGCAAAGGCGGTCCGGCGTGTAAACAATCGTAATGCGAGCGAAGTCGGGCAGTCCGGAAAACGGGCATACGCTCGTGAACTCGTCGGTGGTGGTTACGATTTCGGCGCTTTGCCCAATGGCGCTATCGGCGTATTCGTAATCAAAACATTCGAGTACGGCCGCATCAATCGTTTCGGGACCGTCGAATGGGACGCTCCGGTCCAACGCCTTGAATTGTTCCCGCGGGGGCAATTTAATGTCCATGATAAATGCACCTCGACGTTTCCGTTTCCTGTACCACGACACACCGCAAATCGTCCACCGAACGCGCCAAACGGTTCCAGATCCACTCGCATAACCGTTCGCTGGTGGCTTCTCCGAGATCCCCGGTATCGTTGAGGCAGCGGTGGTCGAGGACGTCATAGATTTCGCGCAGCGCCGGTTTCACGCGTTCAAGATTCGATGCGGCCACTTCGACGCGATACGAATGGCCATGCAATCGGCGGCAGGGATGGCCTTCGGGAAGATGGGCGAGTTGCTGCGCGGCCTCGAATGAGAACCGTATCCGGCGCGGCAGGCCTTCTTCCGGCGACGCCTCCAACAGGACAGGCAAGAACGCATTTTCGCCCACGGTTGACACGCGCACCGCCTTCAGGCACGGCAGATCCGGACGAAACCGGGCATCAATCCATGCCGCGATCGCTTCGAGCGAACCGTCGCCCATGCCCGGAATTTCGTTCAGATACCGGTGATCCAGTTGCGCCATGAGCGGCTGGAAAAGCGACTTGATGCCGCCGAAATCAACCAGCCAGCCCATTGCCGAATCCACTTCGCCTTCCGCGACGATGTCAATGCGGAAGGTATGGCCATGCAGCCGCGATCCCACGCCCCGGCTCGACGTGTTCCGGTGCGCGGCCTCGATAAAAAAACGTTTGATCAACTCGACGCGCATGCCACTCTTCTATCAATTGTCGTGCTCGTTATCGTTATCGTAATCGCCAAGCTCACCCATCCGAGCGATTGCGGGCACGAGCAATACATTCACGCAAACGATCAAATGGATCGCCTACACACCCCGTTCATCGGGGCGCCAGATATATTTGTGCAACTGCAACTGAAGACGTACCGGCAACCCGTCTTCAAGAATCCAGCCGGCCAGCGTCTTTGGTTCCAAGAGGCCGAACACCGCCGAAAACAACACGGCATGGCACCGTGCCGCAAGATCATACCGCCGCAGCACGTCGCGGCTCCACTCGTAGTCCATGCGGCCGCCGATGACGAATTTTACTTCATCCCGTTTGCCAAGCCTTTCGATGTTTTCCCAGCGTATGCGATCCGCCATGCCGCTGCCCGGACATTTGATGTCCATGATGCGAATCGCGCCGCGAGGAAGCGTCTCGATCGGAAGAGTTCCGTTCGTCTCGACCAGCACCGTATGCCCCATGTCCAGCAGCCGTTGCGCGAGGGCCGGCGTTTCCGTCTGCAGAAGCGGCTCGCCGCCCGTGATTTCGACAAGCCTACAGGACAGCGCCGCGCATTGCCGCACGGCTTCGTCTAATTCCATTCGCCGGCCCGGACCGTAGGCGTACACGGTATCGCAATACGCGCACCGCAAATTGCAACCCGCCAGCCGAATAAACGCGCATGGCAATCCCGCCCACGTGGATTCGCCCTGAATGCTCTTGAATATTTCCGCGACTTCAACCATTGGCGCACATGCCTTGCATCATTCTGAAAAAGCGCTTTGCCGCCATCCGTTCATGCTCGTAATCGGCGACGGCGCCATTCACGAATATGAGGAGTTCGAGTCTATCCGAAGCCGGTAATGGAAACAAGGCACATTGTAACCGCCATCGGTTTTTTTGCTACGCTATGTCCGCCGAACAGTCAACGCATGGCCGCGGCCAGGCGTTATTTCAAACAAGGATGCAACGGATGGGTTCAATCATTACCCCCAAAAAAACGGCCGTCGCGATTCTGGCCGTGGGCCTTGTGTTCACGGCGCTGGCGGGCTGCGGCAAGGCTGAAAAGCCACGGACGGATGCCCCCGCCGCGCCGCAGGCGGTTGCTCCGCCCGGCCCACAGACCTCCCGGGGTAAGCCCGCGCCCGAAACCCTGGCGCTGATTTCCTCCGAGGAAGTCAAACTTTCCGACAAGCCGCCGCTGTTGCCCAATGGCGGTTTTGAAAAATGGCAGCCGGGCGAACCCGCGCCGAAAGGTTTTGACGCCCCCAAAGGCGCCAAGTCCGCCATTCGCAAGGAAATGAAGGACGTTGCGGAAGGCGTGCTGGCCGTCAGCCAGACATGGCAGGCGTTGGATGGCGCGGACGCGTTTACGAACAAATTCGGTATTAACGTCGAAGGCTTGAAACCCCACGGGAACTATACGCTCGAAATTACAGCCAAGAATCCATCGGACAAGATGGTGATGGTGACCGCTTGGCAGGAGACGGGAAGTCCGGCCTCCCCCTACGACCGCATCAAGGACGCGCTCATCGAAATACCGCCTTTCACAAAAGAATTCAAGACCTTTTCCTGTCCGGTATCGCCCAATACGGATCGTCCTGTGCGGATTTTTACCGGTTGCAACGACAAACGCGGCGAGTTTCCTGTTGTTGCGATCTGGGATGATTGGAAATTGATCGAAAACAAGTAGGCCGCCACCCGTCGAACGGGTGGAACCAAAAAGACCATGAAGCAGACCCTCCGCACAATCTCAATCCAGAGGTGTATTCTTCTTTTCAGGACATCCGTGGCAACCGCTCACACTGCCATTGCGCCAACCAGTTTTCTGTGATGGCGGAGTCATTGGGGAAGCTTCTCGTATGGTATCCATACCGGCGATTTCCAGGCATCAGGACCGATAGTTTCGACTTTCGTTGCGGCGGAATACTACGAAACCTTTGCATCCCGTGCCGGTTCTGCTCTAAAGTAACGTGTGTGACGGCAGGATGACCGGAGGAAAGACATTGACAACGGAAGCCCCGGAAATATCGGTTGTAATACCCGTTTACAACGAGGAGCCGAACCTCCGCGAGGTGATCGGGCGAACCACCGCGACCCTTGAGAAACTGAACCGATCCTTTGAGATCGTGGCGGTGGACGATGGCAGTTCCGATGGAAGTGTGGCGTTGCTTGAAGAATTGCAGCGGAGCGAACAACGGCTTCGCATCGTGAAACTGATGCGCAATTTCGGCCAGACGCCGGCGATGTTCGCCGGTTTTTCAACTGTTCGGGGACGTCTGGTCCTGTCCATTGATTCAGATTTGCAGAATCCGCCCGAAGAACTCGCCAAGTTGATAGCCAAACTCGACGAAGGCTTCGATGTGGCGCAAGGCTGGCGGGAACGCCGGCAGGATTCCGCGTTTCGGCGTTATGCGTCGAAAGTCATGAACGCCATCGTATCGTGGTCAACGGGCATTCATTTGCGGGATTTGGGCTGCGGATTGAAAGGGTATCGCCGGGAGGTGATTGATCAAATGGTGCGGTTTTCGCATCATTCGCGATACGTGCCGGCGGAGATTGTCTGGCTGGGTGTGCGGATTGCCGAGGTGCAAGTGGCGCATTGTGAACGCGCGGGCGGAGAAAGCAAGTACAGCCTCTGGACGCTGCTTCGTCTGAATTTCGACATGATTGCGAGTGTCACGACGGCGCCGATCAAGTTCATCGGGTTGATGGGGTGGTTGTTGTCGCTGGTGGGATTCGGCATGGGCGGGCTGATTTTCGCCAAGCGGCTGATTTACGGCGATTTCAACCAGATGGTCACGGTAACGGCGCTCTTTTTCACACTGGCGGGTGTCCAAATGATAGCGACGGGCCTGATGTGCGAATACATGAGCCGCATCTACATTGAAACGCAGAACAAACCCTATTTCATCATCAAGGAAGTCGTCGAGCCGGAGGAGAACACGCGTGAAGGAAAGGTTGCTGACCGTTCTGGCGCTGGCCGTGGGCGGCAACGTCAGCGAAGGGATTCTGAAGGCGCTGGCGTTGAGCCGGCTTCGCTGCCGCGTCATCGGGGCGGACGTCGGCCCTCATAAGCTCGGCCTTTACACCGTTGACCGCGCCCATATAGCGCCTTACGCGCGTGACCCGCATTTTGCCGATTGGCTGCTGGACCTTTGCCGCAAAGAGCGTGTGGATGCCGTGTTGACGGGCGCGGAAGCCATCCTGCCCGTGCTGGCGGAATTGGCCCCGCGGATTCAGGCGGAAACGGGCGCGGTGTGCATCGTGAGTGACCCGGACACGTACCGGGTCGGGGACGACAAGTTGCTGACGTGCCAGTGGCTGGCTGCGCACGGATTTCCTTGTGCGGCCTTCGCGAAATCGGATGACGCCGCGGCGGTCCGTGCGCTCGCGGAAAGGCACGGTTACCCGTTGCTGGCGAAACCGCGGGGCGGGGGCGGATGCCGGGGACTGCTGCGCATAGAAAACGAGGCGGGTCTGGCGCTCGTGGCGGGAAATCCGGACTATCTGGTCCAGCAGTACATTGGCAACGACGCGGAGGAATATACGGCCGGCTGTTTTTGCGACCGGGACGGAGGCGTTCGGGGCTGTATCGTAATGCGGCGTGAATTGCATGAAGGCACGACGGCGTTCGCCGAAGCGGGTCTGTATCCGGAAGTGCGCAACGCCGCCATTCGTATTACGGAACAATTGCGTCCGATGGGGCCGTGCAACATCCAGATGCGCATGCATGAGGGGCGGGCGGTTTGTTTTGAACTCAACATTCGTTTTTCCGGCACGACACCGGTGCGCGCGCGGATGGGATTCAACGAAGTCGAGGCGGCTTTGCGGCATTATGTTCTGGGCGAACCGGCCCAGGAGTTGCCGGTCGTGACGCGCGGCGTAATGATCCGTTACTGGAACGAAATGTACGTGGATCCGGACGGGTGTGAACAGTTGCGGCAGACGGGAGCGATCGATACCCCCGGGCGTTTTCTGCGGGAAGTGGAAAACTATGGAATGAGGCCATGCGAATTCTCGTAACGGGTTCGACCGGACTGATTGGCGAAGCCATAGCGGCGCATCTGGCGGGGCAGGGCCATGAGGTTTTCGGGGTGAGCCGGAAACCGGCGGTCTCCGGTTGGCCAACCGTTCATGCCGACATGGCCGCGCCGGATTTTCTGGACCGGGTTACGGCCGAGGTTGCGCCTTGCGCGGCCATTGTCCATTCAGCGGCGTCGCTGAGTATGCGCAACGACGATCCGGAGATTGTGTTGGCGAATTGCCTTGGAACTCAGCAGGTTGTTGTGCTGGCCGCGCGATGGCAAACGAAATGTTTCGTTTATCTTTCCAGCGTGGCGGTCATCGGGCGTCCGCGCCATGTGCCCGTTGACGAAATGCACCCGCTTGATCCGCGGACCGTATATGCCGCCTCCAAACTTTTTGGCGAGCACGTCTGCGCCCTTGCCGGCATGCCGGCGGCGCTGTTGCGCGTGGCCGCGCCCATCGGTCCCCGCATGCCAAGGAACCGCATACTGCCCCTGTTTCTGTTGACGGCGCGCAGAAACGAGCCGCTGCTTCTCAACGGAAAAGGAACGCGCAGGCAGAATTATGTGGATGTGCGCGATATTGCGCGTGCGGTCGAGGCGTGTATCGGGCGCGCCGCTTCCGGCGTGTACTTCATCGCCGGAGACGAATCCGTGTCCAATCGCGATCTGGCGGAACAATGCATTCGCGCCGTTCAGTCCAAATCGGAGATCGTGTTTTCGGGAAATCCCGATCCGGACGACGACATCGCATGGGACATCTGTATTGAAAAAGCCGCGCGCGATTTGGACTACCGGCCGCGCTATTCGCTCGATGCGAGCATCGCGGACATCGCCGTCGCATTATGATTGAACGTGTGATTTCAGGCGGGCAGACAGGCGTGGATCGCGCGGCCTTGGATATGGCGATCCGGCTGGACATTCCGTGCGGCGGATGGTGTCCACATGGACGGCTCGCAGAAGACGGCATCGTTCCGCGCGTTTATCCGCTTGTAGAAACCCCTTCTTCACAATACGAGGAGCGAACGGAATGGAACGTGCGCGATTCGGATGGCACCCTGGTGTTGACATGGGGTCCGCCGAGTGAGGGAACGGGATATACGGTTTTCATGGCCCGGCGGCATGGCCGCCCGTGCCTGGTGGTCGATCTCGCGACAAGTCCCAGTGTGTCGGAAGCGCTTGCCTGGATAGCCGAAGAGAAGATACGCGTACTGAACGTGGCGGGACCGCGCGCGAGCAAATGCCCTTGGATTCGTGACTTTGCCACCGCCTATCTGGAACAACTGTTCATCGCCGCGGCCAAGGATCGGATGTCTTTGTAAAATACGGGACCGACAAGGCGGGAATGGCCGTAAATTGGGTGGGATCGCTCTTGATTCCGTGAATGGATCCCATGATTTCCTCATAATCCGAGTAGCCGTCACTGTCGGTATCGGGATTGAAAGGATCCGTGAAGTAACCGTATACGGCGTGGATTTCGTCGTAATCCGACAGGCCATCCCCGTCGCTGTCGAGATCGTCGTCGAGAATCGTGATGGTGGCCGGATTGTTTCCCGTGGGGGGAAGTTCACAGCCGGAGGGGTTGGATAGAATCAGCCGAATCGTCCGGTCGGATTCAGTGTGAGTATTGTCGTAAATGGGAACGGAAAATGTTTTTGACTGGATCGTTCCCTCGAACACCAGCGTACCGGCCACGGGCGCGTAATCGCGTCCGGCGGCGGCCGTACCATCCGCGGTGGCATACTCGACACTGGCCGGTGATCCCGGCGGAAGGCTGATGCGTACCTCGACCAAGACGCTGCCGGCGGTTTCGCCCACGATATATTCCGCCTCGCTGAAATCAGCAAAGGGAATGAGCGGAACCGGATCCAGATAGTTACGGACGATAGGAAACGTGACATCGAAACGTCCGTAATAATCGGGGAAGTTCATGTTTGTGCACGATGCGCCGCCTCCCCAAAGTTGGCCGATGAATTGTCCCGTCTCGGTGAGCATGAGCGGACATCCTGACGAGCCGTGTTCGGTCGTTCCGAGCGAGTACAGCACTTCGTAATACAGGGAGGGAAAATTGTTGTCGGTATTGGTGAGTGAAGCGAATGAAATCCGTTTGAAACTGCCGGTGGGATGGTGGATGCAGGTGACGGGCCTTTGAAGCGGCTGGGCCACGATGCTCCATCCGAGGTATGCCAGACCGCCGGGCGGTTGGTTTCGCAGGCGCAGCAGCGTGAAATCGTTTCCGCCGCCAAAAGACGCATTGCCGGGGGATCCGGCCAGGTAATCGGCGCCGCCTGTTGTGCGTGGAACCGACGAGGCCGGCGGCGGCAAACCGTCGCAGGCGCTCGTCTGGAACAGCCAATACACCTCGATGGATGATGCGCCGCGGAATCCCTCTTGGGCGCCGACACAATGGTTTGCGGTAATGAAATAAGGGATGTCGGTCGTCGGATCGGTGTCCGCAATCAAACTGCCGGTACACCAGAGATACCCGGTATCGCCAATGCTTCCGATTCCGCCGACAGCCCGTGCCGCGCCGGCCCATGCCGGATAGCAAGTAACGTCGAGATTGCAGGCGCCGGCCTTGGCCCATGGCAGCGTATCGAATCCTCGGTAAATGTAAATGACCTTGTCAATATGAAGAGCCAGGGCGTTCGCCGGCGTTCCGGCGGGGACCCGGCATTCGACAACAATGCGTTCGCCGAAGCAGGAAGCCGCCCAGAGGTCGCTTTCGCCGGGGGGGGGAGTGGTATAAGGGCCATAGGCTTCAGACGGCGTTTCGGCGTTGTAGACCATGGCTTCCGCGCCGTTGGGCATCGTGATGCGCGAAAAATGGACCCGAAGCCCCAATGCGCCTTCCGAACGCAATTCCGCGGACCATATACGCGATCCGTCGGGAAGATCTTGCCATTCACCATGCGTGGCTTCGTTTCCGGCCAAACGAATGGGCGGCGCGATGTCCTGAAAAACGCCAATTCGCGTCAAGCCTTTCCGTGTGTCTCCGGATTCACGGGTATCCTCTGCTTCAATCGCCGTACGATTGACAAGCGGAAGCGTCACCGTGGCGGAAGGGGAAACGGCTGTTGGAACCGGTGTGTTCGGCAGCGTTTTGACGCCAGGAGCCAGCGGTTTCATGGGCGTTTCACGGGGCTTGAGTTCCCAGTTTTTTGGGGTGACGCCCCATTTGGCCAGATGCGACTCTTCGACAATACGGCCGGTCGCATCAAGGTACAGGTCGAAAGCAGGTCCGCCGTCTTTGGGCAGGACATGGTACCCTTCCAGCATCTGCGTGCGGTCGGCGGGCGCCGTTTCTTCCCAGGCCATGAGGACGGCGAACCGATCCGGCGGGTAGCCCAGCATCGCCAGCCGTGCCGATGCCTCAGGAAACGCGGGTTTGCCGCAGTCCGTGCACGGTTCGGAAACGGCTGGCGGCAAAGCCGTTATATAGAGGCCGAGTAGAAGCGCCGTGAGTCGCCATACGCGGCGGCCATCGTCCTTTATTTTGGATTCGTGCGTCATATTCCGAATATGCTTTTCGTCATTCGCCGTGAAGCACGGCAAGAATGACCAGTTGCAGGTCCGTCGCATCCACCGATCCCGAACTGTCCACATCGGCATTGTGGACAATCGTCATGCCGAGCAGGGCGTTGACCACCAGTTGAATGTCCACGATATTGATGTCACCGGATCCGTTCACGTCGAGCGGAGATTCCACCGGGTTCATCCATGCGGCGATCAACGGAAAAGTTTTGTCGAACCGTCCGAAATAATCTGGTTCATCCGTATAGGTGCATGAGGCATATCCTCCCCAAAGTTGGCCGATTATCTGGTGGGTATCGGCAAGCATGAGCGGACACCCGGAAGATCCGCCTTCCGTTGTGCCGTCGTGCCACAGGGATTCATGAAAATATTCATAAGGTTTGACGGGTTGCCCGCCTTGTGTTGGGCTGCCGGCGTCGGACAACCGGCCGAAACTGATGCGCTTGAAATCGCCGCGCGGATGATGGATGGCCACGACTTCGGTTCCGAGCGGGGGAACGGTGGTGGTCCAGCCCGCGTACGACAATCCGTCCGGCGGCGAGTTGCGCAGCCGCACAAGGGCAAAATCGGTCCCCATACTCGAACTGACCGTGGCGAGTAGATCCGCGCCGCCGGTCGTGCGGGGAACGCCGGCAATCGCGGGACGGGCTCCGTTGCACGCCGCCGTCTGGTAGAGCCAATAAAATTCCATGCTCGACGCCCCGCTGGATCCGCTTTGAACGCTGACGCAGTGATTGGCCGTCAGAAAGTAGGGAATCGTGGATTCCTCGCGCAAATCGGCGATAAGCGTTCCCGAACAATGCAGTTGGTTTGGCCTGGAAATGAAAGAAAATCCTCCTGCTCCCCGCGCCGTAACGGCCCAATCCTCGTAACAGGAAACATCCAGGTTGCACGGGCCCGCCTCCGCCTTGGCCCAGGGAAGTTCGTCGAAATCAACATAGGTGTGAACGACATTTTCGATGGCGATGCGAAGGCCGGCCGGTTCGCTTCCAGGCGCTATGGCACATTCGACGGTTACGGCGTCCGAAAAACACGAATCGCTGTACAGATCCGTATCCCCGGGATACAGGCGATCGAACGGGCCGTAGGCCTCGTTGGGATTGCGGGCATTGTAGACAATGACCCGGCATTCCGCCGGAACCTCCAGTTCCGTGAAACGAAGCCGTATGGCATGCGCGCCAGGCGATTCGAGGGTAACAGCCCATACGCGCCCGCCATCGGTTGTTGTGTGCCATGTCCCGGCATTTACGTCAAATCCTTCAACCCGAATAGGCCGGAGCAAATCACGCACAATCCCCACTCGCCGCGCTGTCTTGCGCCCTGCGGGAGCGTTCGCCCTTTCCGCGTCTTCCGCCTGCAGCGCCGCGATGTCAACGGCAGGCAATGCAACAACGGCGGACGGTTCCGACCCCGACGGCACGGGGCGCGCGGGCAATGCCTTGGCCAGTGGGGGCGGGATTTCCTCCATTTGTTCAATGGGGGGAAGCGACCAGTTTTTCGGGCCTATTCCAAGGGCATCCAGATCTTGGGTGGATAAAAGATTGCCGACTGCGTCACTGTATAAATCGAATGGCGCTCCGCCCGTTTTAGGGGCCACATGATATCCGGTTACGAGTGTGCCGGGACGCAACCGCGCCGCTTCGGCCCATGTCAGGAGAACCGTATAAGTATCTTCAGGATAACCTTTTGCATTCAGAAAAGCCTGTGCTTGTGGAAAGGTTGGAGCGCCGCACGATTCGCACTCTTCTCCTTGTGCAATCAGAGCCAGCATGCCGGCCAGTAATAGGACATGAAACGCGCATCGGGCAGTCAACAGACAATTCCTTTTTCAAGTTGTGGCGAATGGATAACTTTTTACCGTTACCTAAGTGTACACCAGAAACGGCTTTTCGGCAAGGAATCTGTCGAGGTTGAATGTGTCGAGGTGGCGCATAAGCCTGGTTTTGAACGTCAAGATTGGATTCTGCGTTTGAATTTCTGGACGTCAAGGACCTCGTGGACACGGTAAAATTTCACCCGAAGGAGATAGGTTTTTCTGTTCACTGCGTCTACAAGGTCCACAACGTCCGTTGTTTGCGCAAAGGACTTGGATTTCGATTGGCGAATCCAAGACAAATGATAAAATCCGTGACGCTGACGCGCGAATCTGCGCAGGCATACTGAAAAAAGCCCCCTTTTACGCAGACTGGACAGTTTGCGCCACGCGGTGTTTTCTCACTGGCAGGGTTTTTGTTCATATTCCCATGGGTGTGGTATTCTGCCGCCTATTGTTACGTTCCTTCGTATGTAACAGGTTTGGAATTTCTTGTGCGCGCACATGCTCCAGGTTCCAAGCGCCTTGAACGAATAACGAGGTACGATGCGGCGGATTATCAGCGGCAGTCTGAAAATCATTGTGACGGGCGGACTGTTTCTACTATTGTTTCGCCCGCAGACTTTTGGGTTGAGGCCCGATCAGTTCGGCGGCGTGACGCCCTTGGCTTTGTGGGAAGAAATCCGTGCGGCGGATGCCTCGAACCTTGCGTTTTGGCTCCTGCTGGCGATCGTCATCAAACTTTCCGGGATGCTGGCCGGTATTGCGCGATGGCAGTTGCTCTTGAAGGGACAAGGGCTGTACATGCCGTTCTGGTATATGACGCAAAGTTGGTTTGTCGGGCGCATGTTCGGCATTTTCATGCCGGGCACCATCGGACTGGACGGCTACCGGCTCTACGATTCATCGCTTTACACCAAAGAACCGCTCAAATGCACCACGCTGATCGCCGTTGAAAAACTCATCGGTTTCATTTCGCTGACATTTCTTGTGTTTCTGACGTTTCCGCTTGGATTTCGCCTGCTCAAAATCAATGTCGCCATTTTGAGCGTCATCCTTTTCGTGCTGGGCGTGTTCGTGTTAGCCACCTTTCTGCTGCTTCTCAACACACGCGTAATCCAGGTGCTCGTGTCGGTTGTTCCCGCGCCGGGCGCCGTCCGCCGCATGGTGGACAAACTGGGCGCGGCGATTACAGCCTATAGCGGCCAGCGCCTGTTGTTACTGGCGGCGGTTGTGTGCGGCCTGTGGGTGCATTTCGCGACATGTCTGATGTATTTCTGCACCATGACGGCCCTGCGAGCCCCGAACACGGGCCTGCTTGATATTCTGTTCGCCAGTCCAATCATGATTTACGGCACCGTTATCGGGCCGTCTGTTGGCGGAGAAGGCATTCGCGAGATCGTATTCGCCACCCTGCTGGGCGGTAAAAGCGGTGTCAGCGCGGCCGTCCTTTTCAGCCATCTCGGCTGGTGGGTCGGCGATGTAGTGCCGTTTCTGATTGGCTTGCCGATTTTCCTGATGCGGTCGCGGCCTGGACGCGCCCAATTGCAGGCGGAACTGGCCGAAGCCCGTAAACAGGCGCCGGAAGAGGCGCCTGTGCGGCTAACCCCATGGGCAATTGTCGAATACCGCCGTAATCTCGTCAACTGTCTGATTGCCGGAATCGCGGCGGGACTTCTCACGGGGGGCATAGGCGGCGTCTGCGAGGCGGCGTGGGTTTTCTCGCGTTTGTCCGGCCTTGCGGAAGGTTCGGCTTTCTGGTGGGGGCCGGCCGTTTACGGCCTTGCGTTTGCGGCGGTGGGCGCGGGCGTGGCCGGCGCGCTTGCGTTTCTCTATTTGTTGATAGATAAATTTCCGCCCCTTTACGCGACTTTCGGTCTCGCGATGACCGGAACAACCGGGGCTGCGGGCATGGTCGCGCTCTGGCGCTATATGCGCGATGTGTTGATTGGGCATGTCCCAAGCCTTTCCATGCTGGCGCCCCTCTTGGCCGCCATTGCTTCGGCGGCGCTGTTCGCGGGACTGGGGGGGGCTTTGTTTCACGGTGCCGTGTTGCGTGGACGGTGGCGTCTTTTGATTGCGTCGGTATTGGCGTGGGGCCTGATGATCGGCGGCGGTTCGATCTATTCCGCTTTTGGAATGAGACATCCTGTCCTTCCCGCATTTACCCCCCCCGTGCATTCGTCCGGCCCGAACATCGTAATGATCGTTGTGGACGCGCTCCGGGCGGACGGCTTGTCCGTGTACAACCCCCAGGCGAAGGCCCATACCCCGCAACTGAACGCATTTGCCAAAGATTGCGTGGTGTTCGACCACTGGTTTACACAAGCGCCTTGGACAAAGCCCTCGTTTGCCTCGATATTCACCGGGCGTTACCCGGAGTCACACACGGCTACCACCAAGATTTCAATGCTGCCCCAGGGTGTTGGAACCTTTCCGGAAAACCTGCGGAACGCCGGATACTACACGAAAGGCTTTGCAAACAACCCCCATATCATGTCCCCGTTCCATTTCGATCAAGGTTACTGCGACTATGTTGACTTGAAGCCGCGCTTGTATTTTTATGCGGGGCCGTCCGCCGCGAAACTGGCCGTATACGAAGTGCTTCGGCACGCATGGCACGCGCTGGCGTCGAAAGTCTACAAGCGCATGAATGTGCGGGATTTTTATCGGCCCGCCGAGGATGTCACCGCCGAAGCATTGGAATGGATGGAGAGTTCCGGGCGGCCTGAAAATGCGCCATTCTTCCTCTTCCTGCATTACATGGATCCGCATGATCCCTTTATGAATCATGCAACGCCGGGTGTAGGTTACGCGCGCGTCCGTATGGAGCATCCCGATCCGGACACGTTCCTGGAACCGATGAAGGAGGCCTACGACAGCGAAATCGCCTATATGGATATTCATCTGGGCCGGTTGTTCGATGGCCTCAGGCGGTATGGTCTCTACGACAACACAGTCGTTTTGTTTACTTCGGATCATGGCGAGGAGTTTTTTGAACATCGCGGATGGTGGCACGGGCAAACCCTTTTCGACGAATTGCTTCACGTGCCGTGCCTGATCAAACTGCCGCACTCGGCCCGCGCCGGTGAGCATAATACGGGTCTGGGACGTCACGTGGACATTGCTCCGACCCTGCTGCAACTGGCGGGCGCCCCGCCTTTGCCCACGGCCGCCGGACAGTGCGTCATAGGGCTTGACGGCGCTTTTACCAATACCGGAATCGCATTTGCCTATGCGGAGAACGATTTCGAAAACAATGTCCTGCAAGGCATACGAACCATGGACAAGAAGGTCATTCATGCCAATCCGGACAATCCCCGCCGGCAACCGCCGGTTTCCTGTTACAACCTCAAAACGGATCCCGGTGAACAACATAATCTTGCCGTTTCGGGAGCACCATGTGATCCGAACCTGGAAAAACTGATCACCGATATGCGCGCCTTTTCCCGCGGGCAGGGGACCCAGCCCGTCTTGTCGGATTCCCTTTCCGAAGAACAACGAAGCCAACTCGAAGGTTTGGGGTATCTTGGCGGGGAATGAAACGCCATATCCAGAAATTCAATCGGGCGGGAATACTATCATTGATCAAGATATCGCGGCCGGGTCTCTGTGGCCGATTGGCACGGCGCGGCGGCGACAGGTATAATTCCGCTTCGATTTTCATTGGGTAATTCTTTGCGGCAGAAGGGAGACAGTTCGATGGCACACATGGTTCCGGGCGCATATGCCTATTTCAACGGCGGATATGTTCCCATCGAGGACGCCAAAATCAGCATTATGACCCATGCCTTCAATTACGGTACGGGACTGTTCGAGGGCATTCGCGGGTACTACGTCAAAGAAGAGGACAATATTCTGGTTTTCCGTCTCAAAGAGCACGTGGATCGAATGGTGCGCAATTTCAACGTCCTGTGCATGGAAGTGCACGAAGATGCGGAAAAAATCGGGGAAATCTGCCTGGAAGTGGTTCGGCGAAGCGGTTTCCGCGAAGGGGTCTACATCCGTCCGATCTGCTACAAGAGCGAACTCTCGCTCGGGCCGAAACTCCGTGGCGTCGAGAGCAGTTTCTGCTGCTATACAATCAAATTGGGCGATTACTGCGACATCGAATCGGGATTGAATGTGGCCGTTTCGTCATGGCGGCGTCTTTCCGACAACGCGATTCCGTCGCGTGTCAAGGCGACCGGCAGTTACCTGAATTCGTCGCTTGCGGCCACGGAAGCGAAACAGTCGGGTTTTGATGAGGCCATTTTCCTACGCGAGGACGGCACGGTAGCGGAGGGAAGCGCGATGAATCTGTTCATGGTGTTGAACGGCCAAATTATCACGACGCCTCCCACTGCCGATATCCTCGTTGGCATTACGCGCAATACAATCATCGAATTGGCGCGCGCGGAACTCGGTCTAGAGGTGATCGAACGCCCCATCGCGCGGACAGAACTCTATGTCTGCGACGAACTCTTTTTCTCCGGCACGGGCGCGCAGGTGGCGCCGGTCCGCTCCGTGGATCGCCGTATCCTTGGTTCGGGTGGGCCGGGAACCATAACGAAACGGCTGCAGGCGCTGTATTTCGACGTTGTCCAAGGACGGGCGCCGAAATACCGTTCATGGTGCACGCCGGTTTATTGACGCGCAGGACTTTTTGATTCTTGCCATGAAGCGTGTATGCTATGTACGTTTTACGGCATTTGGGAAATGGTGGAATATGGGAACCGGGAGAGTTTGGACATGAACCAGTATCAGATTCTGCTTGATCCGGCGAAGTTACCGGATGCGTGGTACAACATTAACCCCGATCTGCCGGCGCCGTTGCCCCCTCCGCTTCATCCGGGCACGTTGCAGCCGCTGAAGCCGGAGGACTTGGCGGCGCTGTTCCCGCCGGGGCTCATCGAGCAGGAGGCATCCATGGCGCCGATGATTTCGATTCCCGGCGAGGTTATGGATGCGTACCGGATGTGGCGTCCGACGCCGCTGCGCCGCGCCTACCGGCTGGAAAAGGCTCTGGACACTCCGGCAAAGATTTTCTATAAAAATGAAAGCACCAGCCCGGCCGGAAGCCACAAATTGAACACTTCGATTGCCCAAGCGTATTACAACAAGGCCGCAGGCATTACCGAACTGACCACCGAGACCGGCGCCGGACAATGGGGCACCGCCCTTTCAATCGCCTGCGCGGCATTCGGCATGAAATGCACCGTGTTCATGGTGCGTGTCAGTTTCACCCAGAAACCGTATCGCCGAACCCTGATGCAGACCTTCGGCGCCAAAGTCGTGTCGAGTCCAAGCGATGAGACCGAGTACGGGCGCAAGGTGCTCGCGGAAATGCCGGACACGACCGGCAGCCTGGGCATCGCCATCTCGGAAGCCATCGAAGTCGCGGCCAAGAGCGGCGGAAGCATCAAATACAGCCTCGGCAGCGTGCTGAACCATGTGCTATTGCATCAGACCATCATCGGCGAAGAAGCAAAACTCCAAATGGAAAGCGTGGGCGAATATCCGGATGTGGTCATTGGATGCTGCGGCGGCGGATCGAATTTTGCCGGCCTTGCGTTTCCCTTTGCGCCCGACAAAATCCGCAAGGGAAAGAACATTGATTTCATCGCGGTCGAACCGAAAGCCTGCCCGACCTTGACGCGAGGGATTTACGCCTATGACTTCGGCGACACCGGCCAGATGACGCCCCTGCTCAAGCAGTACACCTTGGGCCACGATTTCGTTCCGTCCGGGATCCATGCCGGCGGACTACGGTATCACGGCGTGGCGTCGCAACTGGCGCTGTTGTGCAAAGAAGGCGTCATGCGCGCCGTGGCGTGCCACCAGAACGAATGTTTCGAGGCGGCGGCTCTCTTTGCGCGGTGCGAGAGCATTGTGCCGGCGCCGGAATCGTCGCACGCCATTCGCGCCGCGATTGATGAGGCGATCAAGTGCAAGGAATCCGGCGAAAAGAAGACAATCCTCTTCAATCTCAGTGGCCACGGCCATTTCGACATGACCGCATACGACGCCTATTTCAATGGCAAACTCGAAGACTTCGAACTGGATCAGAGCGCCATTGACGCCGCCGAGGCGCGTATTCCGAAAGTGTGAACAGATTCACGAAACCGAAGGCAGGAGACGCCCGGACGGGCGTCTCCTCTTCATTCAAGAGGAGGATTGCTGGCGATCGTGGATACGCCTTGGGTGGATGGGCTGACTATCGGTGAAGTGCTGTCACGCACCGTGCGGGATCAGGGTTCGCGGGATGCCGTCGTTTTTCCGCGTTTGAACCTGCGCTGGTCCTATGGCGAGTTCTTCGATCGCGTGAAGCAAACGGCGCGCGCGTTCATGGCTTTGGGCGTCGAACCGGGGGATCATATCGGCATCTGGAGCACCAACTGGCCGGAGTGGATTCTTGCGCAATTCGCCAGCGCGCACATCGGAGCGGTGTTGGTCAATGTGAATCCGGCGTATCGCGTGCATGAAATGGAGTTCATCCTCGCCGCCGCGGACATCAAATGGCTTCTGTTGACGGATGCTTTCAAGCACAGCAACTATGAGGACATGATCGCCACGTTGATTCCCGAACTCGCCACTACACCGTTCGGCAAGCCGCTGGCGTTGGAACGTTTCCCTTCTTTGCGGCAGGTTGTCAGCATCAAGCCCGCGCCGTCCAAGCCGGGGATCTGGCCATGGGGCGAATTCATGGCCCAGGCCAGCCGGATTCACGAGGCGGATTTGGCCCGCCGCGCCGCCGCCTGCAATTATCGAATGCCGGCCAATATCCAGTACACGTCCGGAACCACTGGCCAACCCAAAGGCGCCACGCTGACCCACCGCAATCTCCTGATGAACGCGTTTCATGTCGGAAGCCGGCAGCGGATGGGCAGCGCGGACCGCCTGTGCATTCCGGTGCCGTTCTACCACTGCTTCGGTTGCGTGATGGGCACGCTCATGTGCGCCGTCCATGGCGCGGCCATGATTGTCCCGGCAGAATCCTTCGAACCGGAATCGGTCCTCGAAGCCGTCGAAAAAGAACGGTGTACGGCATTGTATGGCGTGCCCACAATGTTCAACGCGGAACTCAACCATCCCGATTTCGATCAATACGAACTGTCCACTTTGCGCACGGGGATCATGGCCGGCAGCCCGTGTCCTGTTGAGTTGATGAAACATGTCACGCATTTCATGCACCTGTCCGAATTGACCATCGCCTACGGTTTGACGGAGTCCTCGCCCGTGATTACGCAATCGGAGACCAGCGAGCCGATCGAGGTTCGCGTGAGTACCGTCGGCACGGTTCTGCCGGGCGTCGAAGTCCGTATTGTGGACCCGAAAACGCTGAACGACATGCCCGACGGTGAACCGGGTGAACTCTGGTCGCGCGGGCATGGGACGATGCTGGGTTATTACAAGGATCCCGAAGCGACCGCCAAGGTCGTTACGCCCGACGGATGGCTGCGAACGGGCGATCTGGCCGTGCGGATGCCTTCCGGCCATTATCGTATTACCGGCCGCCTCAAGGACATGATCATCCGCGGCGGCGAGAACATCTATCCGAGGGAAATCGAGGAATTCCTGCTCACGCATCCGAAAATCTACGATGTGCAGATTGTGGGTGTGCCGGACATGCATTATGGCGAGCAGGTGTCCGCCTGGATTATCCCGAAAGACCCATCGCTGACCGAAGACGAAGTCCGTGCCTTCTGCAAAGGCCATATCGCCCACTATAAAATTCCTCATTACATCGAATTCATACAGGATTTTCCCTTGACGGTTTCCGGCAAGATTCAGAAGTTCAAGTTGCGCGAGGCCGGCATCGAACAGTTCGGGCTGCGGAATATTGCCGGAACGGAAACGGCGTAACGGAAGCGCGGAGCGCGGAAAACGATCGCGAATGCTTGCGAGGAGGAAATGACGATGCGTTTTCGTTGGCAAGTTTTGTTGGCTCTGGCAAGCGTGTTGTTTCTATCGCCGATGATTGCGATACAGCCTGTCCGCGCCGAGAGCATCATGTTGCCGATGCGCGATGGCGTGAAACTGGCCACGGATTACTTCTTGCCCGAAGACGCGCAAGCGCCGTTCCCCGCAATCCTCACGCGCACATACTACGGCCGCGCGACCAAGTACACCGATGCGATCGTCCAGCGATTCGCGAAACGCGGGTACGCCTATGTCATCCAGGACGTCCGCGGACGCGGCGGCAGCGAGGGGAAAGACATGGCCTTCGACGACGACGGCTGGGGCGAACGGCAGGACGGCGCCGATACGGTTGCATGGATTGCCGAACAACCCTGGTGCAATGGCAAAATCGGCACATGGGGCGGATCCGCGCTGGGCATTGTGCAGGTGTTCATGGCGCCCGCCACGGATCGGGTGGCCGGCCAGGCGATTTCCGTGGCATGCTCGGATTTCTACCAGCAAATTTCCTATCAGGGCGGCGTATTCCGCAAGGCGCTGTGCGAAGACTGGCTAAAGATGCAGAAAAGCGAGCACGTTCTCGAAGTCTGGCATGCCCACCCCACGTATGACGCTTTCTGGGAACGCCACAACGTCGAGCCCATCGCGGACCGCGTTACGGCGCCCGCCGTGCACATCGGAGGCTGGTGGGACATCTTTTGCCAGGGAACCATCAACAACTTCGTAACGCGCCAGCATAACGGCGGACCTGGCGCAAAAGGCAACCAGAAACTCATCATGGGCGCATGGCTCCACGGTCCCAAAGCGGATCCCGGCGATCTCGTGCTGAAACCCAATTTCGGCTTCGATGTGGGAAAGTACGAAGATCGGTTTCTCGATCGGTACGTCAAGGGCGAAACCAACGGCATAGACACGGAGCCTCCCGTCAACTATTACACGCTCGGCGACGTGGCCGATCCCGGCGCGCCCGGCAACGAATGGCGCACCGCACAGGACTGGCCGCCCTTCCCGACCGTCGAAACCGCATACTATCTCCACCCGGACAAGTCGTTGTCCACGGATCCCGCCACCGGCGGCGAACCCCTTGCATTCACCTACGATCCGGCGAATCCATGTCCGACGCATGGCGGCGCCGAATTGACCTTGCCGCCCGGCCCATTCGATCAGCGCGAACTGGCTGCACGCCCCGATGTGCTCGTTTTTCAGACCGCGCCACTTGACGCGCCCATCGAAATCACAGGCAATGTGAAGGCGCGCCTGTATGTCTCGACCGACGCGCCCGACACCGATTTCACGGCCAAATTCATTGATATCTATCCCGATGGACGGCAGATCCTCATGCTCGACAATATCCGCCGCCTTAAGTTCTGGAGAAGTTATACGAAGGCCGATCCGGTAACGCCCGGAACGGTCGTGCCCCTCGAAATAGACCTGTGGACCATCAGCCTGATTGTGAATAAAGGCCACCGCATCGGCCTACACGTTTCCAGCAGCAACTACCGCCGCTTCGAGAAAAACCCCAATACCGGTGAAGACTTCCCCGGCGCGGAATTACGCATCGCGCACAATAATGTCCACATGAGCCAAGACTACCCCAGCGCACTGCTCCTGCCTATCCGGTAAATACGATTCCAGAAGTTGGGCCCTTAAATTCGGGCTTCTATCAACAACAAAAAGAAGTTTTCGGACAACTTGCTCAATCAATAAACCGGGATTCGGCAGTCAAGATCGGATTCTATGTGCTATCCTCTGGACGTCGTGGACCTTGTGGACGAAATGGACAAGAAAATCAATCCCCTTTCGGGTGAAGTCCACTGGGTCCACAACGTTCATCTCGTCCATGGTTTGATCGAAAGAGCCGCGTTCAACTGCCGATTTGAGGATAAAAGTTCAATGAGTTACGAGTGCGAAAATCGCGGGATTTTAGAACGATTATGATGACGATGATGAACACGAGCAAGAAAAGAAACTGGGTTGTGGGCAGAGCCTACTTCAGAATAAAGCCCCTGATCTTGACTGCCGAATCGAGGATAATGGGCCTTCGTAATTGGGACGAGAGTGGTATTGAACGCCGGTTTGGATATTGGCGTTGCATTCGTAAAAGGATCGGACGCCCGATACGTGCAAGCCATAGGTGTGCCCGGAATTATGAGGATTTCAGAAGGTGTTTGAGGACTTTGCCCGTTGCGCCGATGGGTAGCGCATCCATGAATTCGATATGGCGGGGATAGGCAAAGGCGGCAACCCGGTCGCGGGTCCATGCGATGAGTTCGTCTTCGGTGCATTGCGCGGCTTCTTTCAGGACCACGCAGGCTTTGACTTCTTCGCCATATCGGTCATCGGGAATACCGATCACGGCGCAGTGGGCGACGGCCGGATGGGACATGATCACATTTTCGATCTGTGCGGAATAGACTTTGTAACCTCCGCGATTGATCATGTCCTTGGTGCGACCCATGAGATACAGCCTGCCTTCGGAATCTTGCCGGGCCAGGTCTCCTGTGTGAAACCAGCCTCCTGTCAGCGCTTGCCGCGTCGCCTCTTCATCGTTGTAGTACCGTTTCATGCAGGTGGGGCTGCGGACAATAATCTCGCCCACTTCGCCCGGCGGCACGTTTTTCATCATTTCGTCCACCAGCCGGATCTGCACCCCGCCGATGGGGTGTCCGATGGCGCCGGCCGTGTCACAGTCCGCATACCGGTCTACCGTGGCGAGTATGATTTCCGTCGCGCCGTAGCCGATGCGGATGTCCACCCCGAGTCTTTCTTCAAAAAACCGGTGCACGGCGGGCGAAAGCACGGCTCCGCCCGAAATGCACAGCCGCCAGTGGTCCGCAATCGTATCCAAAGCGACCCTCGATGCTTCCACCGTTTCGTAGAGGCGATGCAGCATCGGCCCCACGCCGTGAAAGACCGTCACGCGTTCGCGGGCGATGACGCGCCAGACTTCTTCGGGGTTGAACCGGGGCATGACGATAATCGTTGAAGCGGTCAGAAAGGTCGTGAGCAGGATAGAGCATCGGAATGCGCCAAAGAGGGGAACGGCGGAAAGGCCCACATCTTCATGCCGGATGCCGTGTTCATAGCGCACCATGACGGCGCTCAAGTATTCGCCGGCATGGGAATGCTCGGCGCCCTTGGGAATCCCCGTGACGCCCGATGTAAACGTGATCGAACAACTCGCGTCGCCGGGCAAATCCACCGATTCGAAGGCATCGGGTTGGCCGTGATGCAGATCGTGCCACGAGCGGCATTCCGGCAACACGGAAAGACCCGGCGGATCTTCGGGTATCGCCCAAAATTCCCGGCATCCGGGCGTGGCGTGAAATGCGTTGAATCCATGCCGGCCAAGGGGGGAATCAGGCGTGCCTTCATGGCATAAATAGACCTTGGCCTCAGAATCGCGGAGTTGTTGCGCAATTTCATCCTGCTTGAGCAGAGGGTTGAGCGGCACGGCGACCGCTCCCGTTTTGAGTATGGCAAAATAGGAAATCGCAAACTCGCCACGCGATGGACACGTAAGCGCCACTTTGTCGCCAGGCTTCACGCCCAGGCCAACGAGCCCATGGGCCAGCCGGCTTGCCATCCGATCCAGTTCCGCATAAGAAAGACGGGCCGGGCCGCATATTAGCGCCGTGCGATCCGGAAAATGACGCGCCGAACTTTCAATCAATGTCGCAACGTTCATCTAATGATTCCTTTCGATAAAAGGATAGGGGGCCGGAAATCGTGCCGGGTACACTATGCCGCATGGCGGCTCCTGAATGCGAATCGTTTTTGTCCTTTTCAGGGCGGTATGCTACCGTCATCGCACGACAAACGTGTGGTATCCAACATAACAATCAATAGGTTTCGGGAGGCGACTCATGCGAATCGAAGGCAATACATTTCTGGTGACAGGCGGGAGTTCGGGACTGGGCGAGGCGGTGGTGCGTATGCTGGCCGCATCGGGTGGCCGGGCCGTCATCGCCGATATTGATGCGGAAAAGGGCATGGCCGTCGCTGAAAGCGCCGGTGCGGCTGCCCGTTATGTCCATTGTGATGTGGCCAACGAGGCCGATGCTAACGCCGCCGTCCGTGCGGCCTTGGACGGTTTCGGCAATCTGCGCGGCCTGATCGGATGTGCGGGCGTGCCCTTGGTGCAACGGGTCGTCGGACGTAAGGGCCCGCATTCGCTGGAAGATTTTACGCGATTGATTCAAATCAACCTCATCGGAACCTTCAATGTGTTGCGTTTGGCGGCGGCTGCGATGATCCAGCAAGAACCCATAGAAACCGGCGAACGGGGCGTCATTGTCAATACCTCGTCCACGGGTGCGTTCGAGGGCCAGATCGGGCAGGCCGCCGATGCGGCGGCCAAGGGCGGCATCAACAGCATGACCCTGCCGATTGCGCGCGAGTTGGGCAGTTGGGGAATTCGTGTCGTGACAATTGCGCCGGGCATGTTCGACACGCCGATGATGAATCTGCTGCCGAATGGATTGCGCTCCGCATTGGGCGCCCAAGTCCCGTTTCCTTCCCGGTTCGGAATGCCTGCCGAATTCGCCGCGCTGGCGCGGCACATCATCGAAAACGAGATGATCAACGGCGAGATCATTCGTTTGGACGGCGCCCAGCGCATGGGACCAAGGATTTAGCGAAACATTCATGCCATTATATACTATCCGGCCACACTGAGAATAGTGACCTCAATACCGCGGCCGGCAAACACGCCGTTCTCCTCTTGTGCGCCAAGCCGGTGATCGCTTGCCGGCTTGCCGGGTCCAGGTTGAAAGATCGCGTGTTTCTTTGATAAAGTGCCACCCCTTGGCGACAACTCGTATAGGAAATGGTGTGAATACAATCACGATTGACAGTGAACGGTGCAAGGGCTGTTATCTTTGTATTGACGTGTGTCCGCGGAACTGCATCGGGCAAAGCGGTGGGCCGAACGCGGCCGGTTATTATCCCGCGCAATTCATCGAAGATTCGGAATGTCTTGCCTGCGCGCTATGCGGGCTGGTATGTCCGGACGTGGCCATCACCGTGTTGCGTGATGTGGACGAAACGGCCGAGGCCGCGGCGTCTGCCGAAGCGAAAGGATAGGCGCACGTGGCTGATCGACCGGGTAAGCGCGTTCTTCAAAAAGGCAATGTGGCCATGGCCGAAGGGGCCGTGCAGGCAGGGTGCCGGTGTTACTTCGGATATCCCATTACTCCGCAGAACGAGGTGCCGGAATATTTGTCGAAACGCTTGCCGGAAGTCGGCGGCACTTTTCTGCAGGCCGAAAGCGAAGTCGCCAGTATCAACATGGTCTATGGCGCGGTGGCCGCCGGTGTGCGCGCCATGACGAGTTCGTCGAGTCCGGGTATCTCGCTCATGCAAGAAGGGATTTCGTTCCTTGCGGGAAGCCAGTTGCCGGCCGTCGTCGTCAACGTTCAGCGTTCCGGTCCCGGCCTCGGCGGTATCAAAACAACGCAGGGGGATTATCTGCAATCAACGCGCGGCGGCGGGCACGGCGATTACCGCACGATCGTACTTGCGCCGTGGACGGTGCAGGAAATGTACGACCTGCCTTTTTTGGCATTCGAACTGGCCGAAAAATACCGCAATCCCGTCATGATCCTTCCTGACGCCGTACTGGGCCAGATGATGGAGGGCGTGGTGATGACGCCGCCCGGCCCAGTCATCACCTACGAAAAGAATTACATCGTGGATGGCGCCAAGGGGCGCCCCGCGCGCAATATCCGCAGCATGTATCTCGAAGGCGACGATCAGGAGTTGCTGAATTATGTGCTGCGCGAGAAATACCGAAAGATGGAGTTGGAGGAACAGCGTTTCGAGACCCATTGGACGGATGATGCCGACACGGTCATAGTGGCGTTCGGCACGGCGGCGCGGATTTCGCTTTCGGCGGCCCAACGGGCGCGTGCAACCGGGCTTCGCGTGGGACTCTTCCGCCCGATTACCTTGTGGCCGTTCCCGGTGGACGGTCTCCGCGAGATTACGCAACGCGTGAAGCGAATCCTCGTGGTTGAAATGAATCTTGGCCAGATGGTGGACGACGTTCGCGCCGTGCTCGATCCGAGCGTTCGGGTGGAGTTCTACGGACGTCCTGCCGGTGGCATTCCCAGTCCGCGCGCCATCCTAGCCCATCTTCAGGGACAAGGAACGGATAAAGGCGAAGAGTGGGCGGACAAGGTTGGCGAAGCGGCCCGGCACTATATCTGGTGGCGCGAAGGCGAGTTGAAACCCCGCGAAACAAGCCCTGTGGGCGTTGGAGAAGCCGGCGATGAGTAAGGTCGTTTTCAAACGTCCCCGGTATCTGCGCGACGCGGTGACCCATTACTGCGCCGGATGCACGCACGGAACGGCGCACCGGCTGGTGGCCGAGGCCATCGAGCACTTCAATGTCGGCGAAAAGGCCGTCGCCGTCGCCCCGGCCGGATGCAGCGTGATGCTTTACAAGTATTTCGACGTGGACTCAATCGAAGCGGCGCACGGCCGCGCTTTGGCCGTCGGCACGGGGATCAAGCGCGCGCGCCCCGATTTGTTCGTGTTTACCTATCAAGGCGACGGTGACCTTGCCAGCATCGGCCTGTGCGAAACCATGCACGCGGCCAATCGCGGCGAAGGCATCACCGTCATCTACGTCAACAACGCCGTCTACGGCATGACGGGCGGCCAGATGGCCCCGACGACGCTGCTCGGCCAGCGCACCACGACAACTCCGGCGGGCCGCTGTGTGGACAACGAGGGCCACCCCTTGCGTATGGCCGAGATGATGGCCACCCTCGGCGGCGTCCTGTATGCCGAACGCGTTGCGCTGTTCGACCCCAAACAAATACGCCGCGCGCGGAAAGCCATTTTCCATGCCTTTGAAATTCAGATCAAATACAACGGCTTCGGGTTTGTCGAAGTCCTTTCCGCCTGCCCAACCAATCTTCGGGTGACCCCGCAACAGTCCCAGAAATGGGTCGAAAGCGAAATGTGCAAAGTCTTCCCGCTGGGCCTGTTCAAGGATATATCGGCGGATACGCCTGAAAAGCCCATGCCTACGCTGGAGCCGGATCCGGGCGACGCGGATCGGGAGACCTGCCATGCTATTTGAGTTCACGACGGCGGGATTCGGCGGACAAGGCATCCTGTACATGGGCAACCTGCTTGCCGACGCCGCGCTGCGCGAAGGACGAAACGCCACGTTTTTGCCTACCTACGGCGCGGCCATGCGTGGCGGTACGGCCAACTGCATTGTCATTATTTCGGACGATGAAATCGGCTCGATGGCGCTCGACCAGCCCGACGCCGCCGTCATGATGAACCAACCGTCCCTCGAAAAATTCCAGCCTGTCGTTAAATCAGGCGGACTCGTCGTCGCCAACGCCAGTATCATTGACCCGGCAGTGCTTGCGCGCGACGATATCCGCGTGGTCTGGATTCCCGCTACCCAAATTTCTAAGGATGTGGTGGGAACCGAACGTTCCGCCAACATCGTCGCCCTTGGCGCATTCCTCAAAGCCGAGCCCGTCGTGAAAGTCTCCACTATCGAAGCCATCTTTCGTGAAGGCGCATCCGGACGTCGCGCCGCCATGGTCGAAAAAAACCTCGCCGCCCTACGCGCCGGTCTCGATTTCCAACCCTAAGGCGGGGTCCAACCTCAATGTCTCTATCAGTACCCCTTCACGGGTGCATTCGTAGTGTAAAGGATTTTTGAGCGAACTTCGAGGAAGTGTGGCAATCGGGCTAATCAATGTCCTGTCCACTGGAATCGGGGTTCGGGAATCGGTATCCTTACCTTTTGCTGGCGGTATGGGCGCGGTGTTCTTGGAAGATATCCGGGAAGGATCGTCCATGTTTGTTGCAGCCAGGAGGATGAAAATCATGAGCAAGAAAAGCGTCTTTTATGATGAAGGGAAAGAGACGCTGCCGCGGGACGAGTTGTGCCGACTTCAGTCCGAACGGCTGGCGGCCGTTTTTCGCCATGTTTATGACAAGAATACGACGCAACGCGAACGTTATCGAAACGCGGGCATCGCGCCGGAAGACATTCGCGGGCTGGAGGATTTACGGCGAATTCCGACGATGGGCAAGGCGGATCTGCGCAACACGTATCCGCTGGGATTGTCGTGCGTGCCGAAGCGCGAGATTCTTGAAATGCACATGTCTTCCGGCGCCACGGGCACGCCGGTCGTTATGCCGTACACCCAGCGCGATCTCGATCTGTGGGCGGAATGTATGGCGCGCTGCCTCAAGATGGCGGGGGCGCAAGGCGCCGATGTCATCCAGATTACCCCCTCGTTCGGCTTGTTCAACGGCGGGTTTGGCTTTTACCGCGGCGCGGAGGCGCTGGGCTTGTTTGTGTTGCCGACAGGTTCCGGCAATACCCAGCGGCAAATCCGGCTCGCGCAGGATTTCGGTTCGCGGATCATCACGGGCGTGGTGTCCTATGGCATCCGGCTGATGGAAGTGCTGGACGAACTGGGCGAGACCCTGCCCGACCTCGAAATCGGCATCTTCGGCGGCGAGGTCTTCTCGGATTCGATGAAGGAAAAACTGGCGGAAGGACTGGGCATCGAGGTGTTCGATATTTACGGCGTCACGGAGACCGGCGGCGTCGGCATGGGAATGGAATGCCCCGCCCACGACGGCCTGCACATCTGGGAAGATCACCACCTCATCGAGATAGTGGACCCGGCCAACGAGGAACCGGTTCCGGACGGCAGCTTGGGCGAACTCGTCGTGACCGCGCTGACGCGGGAGGCGCTGCCCGCGGTGCGGTTCCGGACGGGCGACCTTACGCGGGTCATTTCGCGCGACCGGTGCGCCTGCGGGCGGACGCACGTCCGCATCGCGCCGATTACCGGGCGCACGGACGACGTGCTGAATTTCAAGGGCGTTACGTTTTCTCCGTGGCAGGTCGAACAGGCGCTTATGGAAATTCCCGGCGTCGGCGCGAATTACCGGATTGTCGTGGATGACTCGGAAGGTTATTCGAACGTGAAAGTGGAAGTCGAAGCGGATCCAATAGTGACGGAGGCGTTCGTTGAAAGGCATTTGCGCAATGCGCTCGGCGTTTTGCTCGACGTGGACGTGCTGCCTTTGGGCGAACTGCCGCGCGACGAGGGCAAGGTTCGCCGCGTGCTTCACCGCGACGCGGAAGGCCATTTGCATTGATGCGGCGCGGTGCTTCGGCCGCCGCCGCTTGAAAGAAACCAACGAATCGCGATGCGCAATATCGCGTCAACAAAATAAGGAGAATCGGGAATGTCCATCGCACCGCATGGCGGGCAATTGATTGATCGGTTGTTGAAAGGCGACGCGCTCGCCAAGGCCAGGGAACGTGCGGCGACACTGCCGCGCATCGTCGTGGACGCCTACACGGCGTTCGACATTGACTGTATCGCCAAGGGCATGTTCAGTCCGCTTACGGGCTTCATGGGCGAAGCGGAAACCCGCCGCGTGCTCGACACGATGTACTTGCGCGACGGCATTCCCTGGACAATTCCGATCTTGCTGGCAGTCGATCAATCCGTTGCGGACGGACTGGCGATCGGCAGTGATATTGCCATCGAGGACGATATGGGGGACGTGGCCGCTATTTTGCATCTCTCGGAAAAGTTTTCGATGGATCATGCGTATATCTGTGAAAAGGTCTATCGCACGACGGACACGAACCATCCGGGCGTAGCGTATACGATGTCGCTTGGCCCGGTTTTCCTCGCGGGCGAACTCGATGTGCTCAAGGCGCGTGAAATTGAGTTTCAGGAATATAATCTCACGCCACGCGAAACACGCGCCGCTTTCGAGGAACGCGGCTGGAAGCGTATTGTCGCGTTTCAGACACGCAATCCCGTGCATCGCGCGCATGAATATCTGCAAAAGGTCGCGATGGAGATCTGCGACGGCCTCCTGCTGCACCCGCTCATGGGCACGACGAAGAGCGACGATATCCCCGGCGATATCCGGATGCAGTGCTACACGACCATTCTCGATCTTTACTACCCGAAAAACCACGCGATGCTGTCGCTGATGCCGGTCAACATGCGTTACGCCGGGCCGCGCGAGGCCATCATGCACGCGATCGTCCGCAAGAACTACGGCTGCACGCATTTCATCGTGGGCCGCGACCATGCGGGCGTCGGCAACTACTATGGTTCATACGATGCGCATTACATTTTCGATGAATTCGATCCGGCGGAAATCGGAATCACGCCGCTCTTTTTCGAGCATTCGTTCTTCTGCAAGGCGTGCGGCAACATGGCTTCGATCAAGACCTGCCCTCACGACAAGAGCAACCACGTGTTCCTGAGCGGCACGAAAGTGCGCGATATGCTCAAGGCCGGCGAAATGCCGCCGGTCGAGTTCACGCGCCCCGAAGTCGCGAAAGTGCTGATCGCCTGGGCGCAAGGCGCGGGCGACTGATGGCCGGCCGACAGGCAAAACGGGTGCTGGTCGTTGGACTGGATTGCGCGGCGCCGCGATTCCTCTTCGGCCCGGAACGGTTCGACATGCCCAACGCGCAGCGGCTTGCGGCCAACGGCTGCTGGGGACGTCTGCGCAGTTGCGACCCGCCGATTACCGTGCCGGCGTGGGCCTGCATGACGTCGGGCAAGGATCCAGGCGTGCTGGGCTGTTACGGGTTTCGCAACCGCCGCGACTATTCCTACGAAGGCATGGCCACGGCGAACGCGTCCGCCATCCGAGAGAAACGCGTGTGGGACATTCTCTCGCGCGAAGGACGCAAGGTCGTCGTGCTGGGCGTGCCGCAAACGTATCCGGTGAAACCCGTGAACGGCTGGCTCGTGGCCGATTTCCTCGCGCCGGACACGCGGGCCGATTACACCTATCCAAAGACCCTCAAAGGGGAATTGGAAAAGGCCGTCGGGACGTATCTGCTCGACGTCAAGGATTTCCGGACGGACGAGAAAGACGCTTTGCTTGATCGCATATTCGCGCTGATGCACAACCGGTTCGACGCGGCGCATTATTTGATGACGGGCAAGCCGTGGGACTTCTTCATGATGGTCGAGATGGGCGTGGATCGACTCCATCATGCGTTCTGGAAGTATTGCGATCCCGGGCATCCGAAATACGAGCCGGGCAATCCGTATGAGCACGTTTTTCGCGAATACTACCAGGCGCTGGACGCGCGCCTCGGCGAATTGCTGGCGCTGGCCGGCGACGAAACCGCCGTGATGGTGGTGTCGGATCACGGCGCAAGGGCCATGCTGGGCGGTATTTGCATCAACCAGTGGCTTATCGAAAACGGCTGGCTAACGCTGGCCGAAGCGCCGAATGGCCGAACGCGCATCGAAGACTGTACAATAGACTGGCCGCGGACGCGGGCATGGGCGTCGGGCGGGTATTACGGGCGCGTCTTTCTCAACGTGGAAGGCCGCGAACCGCAGGGCGTCATCCCCGCGGCGGAATATGACGTATGCCTGAATGAACTGATTGCGGCGATCGAAGCCATGCCCGGCCCCGGCGGACAACCGCTCGGCAACCGCGCGTTGCGGCCCCGCGATCTGTACCGGGAAACCAACGGCGTGCCGCCCGATTTGTTCGTCTATTTCGGCGGACTCGGCTGGCGGTCGGTCGGCGCGGTCGGATTCGACGGCATCTATACATTTGAAAACGACACGGGATCGGACGACGCGAACCACGATTTCGACGGCATATTTATCATGGATGACAAAACCGGCCGGATGGGCGGGGAATTGAAGGGACTGCATTTGATGGATGTGGCGCCGACGATTCTCGATTGGTTCGGCGTGGCCGTGCCGGCAGACATGCAGGGAAAGGTTATCGGATAATTTATGGAAAAAGGCGCGACGATTTGTCTGAAAGGCGCACAGGCGGAGGCAGCCGCCAAGGCGCTCGCGTTTCGCCTGATCGAATTGGGGCGCAATGCCGAACGAATTGATGACGTGATGGTCAAACGTCTGGGCGGCGCAAAACGCACGGCGTTCGTGTGCGAATTGCTGGGCCGCAACGGCGTGTTCGCCGTCGCGACGGCGCCGGGAATACGCCCTGAAGGCGGATCCCTGGCGGTCGAACTCGATGAGCACGACACGCCGGATTTCGCCGCGGAAAAGATCGTTGACGAACTGGCCGAACGTGGCCTGCTGCGGCTGAATATGGCGCAGTACACGCCGGATGAAGAAGAGTTGATCCGTAAACGATTGGCCGATCTCGGATATGTGGAGTAGTCAGAGCTTGTGAAAAAATAGCCCGGTAGCGTGGCGCAGACTGTCGAGTCTGCGCAAGAAGGGCCTTTTTCGGTTGATCCGCGCAGACTCGACAGTCTGCGCCACAGATTTCATCATTTATTCACAACCTCTCAGTAGAAAGTAGTCAGGAGCCAGGAGATGGGAAGTAGTATCAGGAAGCGCAAGCCGGCAACCTGAAGCCTACGGCCTATAGCCTGTTTGAGAATATGATTGTCGCGGTAAATCTGGTAGGTCTGAAAGCGGGATGCGGCGGCGGTGCGGAACACTACATCCGCAACGTGCTCGCTACCATGCGCGCCGTCCAACCGGATACGCGTTTTGTTTTGATCACCTGCCCGGACAACCATGACAGTTTCGAGGGATGGGATCGTGAATGCCTGTCCGGAGCAGGACTTTTCGCGGGCATGGAAAGCCGCGTCGAACGCGCCGCCCGGCAGCGAAACGCCGACGTATTGTTCGCGCCGCTCGAATCGGCCCCCGTGAAAAGCAGCATGCCGGTCGTCGTGTTTGCACTCGACTTGTACGCATGGGAAGAAGACGCCGAGGAATCGGCGCGCAAGCGGGCCGCCCGAATCAAAACGGTGAAGCGCGTCTGCGAAAACGCCGCCGCCATCGTCGCGCCTTCCGGATTCGTTCAGCGGAAATATCTCGAACTGCTGGGGATTCCGCTCAACAAAGTGGTGGTCGCGCCGCTGGGTGTTTCGGACGTATTCGCCAAACCGCAGACATGCTTCATCCAAAAGCCCTATTTCCTGGTGGTCGGCGCGACGCGCGTGTATCGCAATCTCAAGCGGCTGCGCGAAGTCTTCGACATCCTGAAAGACGATTTTCCCCACGGGTTGGTCGTTGTCGGACAGCCCGCCGAGGCCGAACCGCCCGATTGGGGTCCCCGTGTCATGCGCATCGAGTCGTGTCCCGCGGCGCATTTGGCCGGACTGTACCAGCACTGCGACGTGTTCATCCAGCCGTCGCTGTACGAAGGCAGCGGCGTGACCGTGCTCGAAGCGATGCGGTCGGGCGCGCCGGTCGTTACGTCGCGGACCGGCGGCATCGCTGAAGTCGCCGGCGACACGCCCATCTACTTCAACCCGGAAAGTACTCATTCGATTATCGCCGGCATACGCTGGGCGCTTGACGAACAACCGGAACAACGCCAGGCGCGCGTCCGGTACGGCAGACAGGCCGCCTCGGAATACACCTGGGAACGCTGCGCATGGAAAACATTGTCGGCATTCAAAAGAAGTTAGGAGTTAGGAGTTAGGAGTTAGAAGTTAGAAGGCGGAAGGCGGAAGGCAGAGGAGGGGAGTTGGAAATTGGAGCCGCGCCGAAGTTGTAACTCATTCTAACTCCTAACTCCTAACTCCTAACTCCTAACTCCTAACTCCTAACTCCTAACTCCTAACTTCCCAAACAAAGGAGCCTGCATCAACATGAACAACGAACTTCTTGTAGCCGTCATCATGGGAAGCAAATCGGACTGGGATGTCATGCGTCATGCCTCGGAAACGCTGTCCGAATTCGGTGTTCCGAACGAAGCCCGCGTCTTGTCGGCCCACCGGACGCCTGACGCCTTGGAAGCCTTCATGGCCGATGCGTCCGCGCGCGGCTGCGAAGTGTTCATCGGCGCGGCGGGCGGCGCGGCGCATCTGGCCGGTGTCATGGCGTCGCGCACGATCAAGCCCGTGCTCGGCGTGCCGATGGCCAGCGCATTGCAAGGACTCGATTCGCTCCTCTCGATGGTCCAGATGCCCGCGGGCATTCCCGTCGGTACGCTGGCCGTCGGCAAGGCTGGCGCCGTCAACGCCGCCCTGCTCGCCGTCGCTATCCTGGCTCTCACACGACCGGACCTCGCCGAGAAACTCTCTGCCTTCCGAAAAAAACAGGCGGACAAGATCCTCGCGGAAACGTTGCCGTAGATAAGTAGTCCATTTCAAAAATACACGGACATTTTTTTCATGCGCGTGCGTACAATCGAATGGATTAGTGCGTGCATGCGAACCTTTTCCTGCGGTCCTTTTCCCGTTTATCCTCATACTTCTCTGATCCTATGAAAAAAGCCCGGCCCCGTGGCGCAGACGGTCCAGTCTGTGCAATAAGGACTTTTTTGCATTAGCCTAAATCCGTCATTTGAAGCCACCGATGAACACCGATAAACACCGATTTCAATCGTAAAATCCCTGCCGGCAAAGGGTTATAACGTCAAAAAATATACGGGAAATGGGCATTGCCACTTACCCATAAGGTGAAACGCTACAAACATTCAACCTGTTTCTACATCGGTGTTTATCGGTGTTCATCGGTGGCTAATTGCCTTTTTTAGGATTAGATCTGTGCAACTTCAACAGTCTGCGCCACGGGGCGCGTCAAAGCTTGCTCTCTGCAACCTATCCCTGGAACGGCCTTACCCGTAATCGGCTTTGCAAAGGTGGCCCATGATTGGCTAGGATGTCACGCATTATGATCAAGGAGTTTACGATTCGGGAGGAATTGCGGTGTCAGCCAAGAAGTCTACATTTGCGTTGTTTTTCGGAAACCGGGGTTTCTTTCCCGCGGCGTTGATGGATGAAGCCCGGCGCGAATTGCCGGAGATTCTGCGCACACTGGGCCACGAGACGCTGATGCTGCCCGCGGATGCGACGCGCCACGGGGCGGTCGAAACGCCGCGCGAGGGGGAGATCTACGCGAATTTTCTCAATAGCCACCGGGGCCAATTCGGCGGTGTTATTCTATGTTTGCCGAATTTTGGAGACGAAACCGGCGCCGTGGCGGCCTTGCGCGACGCGGGCGTACCCATCTTGATTCAGGCGTATCCCGACACCTTGGACAAGATGGCGCCGGCCGTCCGCCGCGATTCGTTTTGCGGGAAGTTCTCGATTATGGATGTGTTCTGCCAATATGGCTTGCCGTTTACGGCGGTCAAACCGCACACGGCGCATCCCGCTTCCAAAGCGTTTGCCGCGAATGTGGACTTTTTCGATCGCGTGTGCCGCGTGGTCAACGGCATGCGCGGCATGGTGGTCGGAGCGATTGGCGCGCGCACCACAGCCTTCAAGACGGTCCGCACCGACGAAGTGGCCCTGCAGCGTGCGGGCATTACCGTCGAAACGTTCGACCTTTCGATGATCTTCTCACGCATGGACGAATTGAAGACCGCTGACGCGGCCTATAAGGCCAAGGCTGATGTTTTACGCGCCATTACGGCATGGGATGGCGTGCCCGATAAGGCGTTCGATGGAATCGTGCGGTTGGGCGTTGTGATAGATCAATTGGTTGAGGAATACGCGATGGACGCAATCGCGTTGCGCTGCTGGATTGAGTTGCAGCAGCAGATTCACATCTCTCCATGCGTGCTATTGGGCGAAATGAACGACCGGGGCATTCCGGCCGCGTGCGAAGTGGACATCGGAAACGCCGTGGCGATGTATGCGCTGGCGCAGGCGGCGGACGGCCCGCCGTCGTGTCTCGACTGGAACAACAATTATGCGGACGACGACGACAAGTGCATCCTGTTCCACTGCGGCCCGGTGCCGCCGAGCATGATGACCTGTAAAGGACGAATCAGCGATCATGCTATTCTTGCGAACGCTGTCGGAAAAGGTTTGAGTTATGGGTGCAACGTGGGCCGGATTGCCCCATCGCCGTTCACGTTCGGCAGCATGACGACCGACGCGGGCCGTCTGAAGTTCTATCTGGGAAGCGGGGCTTTCACGAACGATCCGATTCCAGAAGACTTTTTTGGGTGTGCGGGCGTCGCACACATTGAAGGATTGCAAGACGTGTTGCTGCATGTCGGGCGTCACGGTTATCGCCATCATGTAAGCGTCGTACCGGGCGTGGTTCACGAATCCGTCCGTGAAGCCTTCGATCGCTATCTCGGTTATGATGTCGCCATCCCGCAAGCGCGCCCCTGATTCAATGCGTATTGTTTCGGCGTGGATGATTCGCTGGGTACGTTTTACGGGCCGGGACCACAGGGCTATCTGGCTGGCATTGGGCGTGTTGGCGATATTCGGCGCCGTGCTGGACGTTACTCAAGGAACGATCGCCATGACGGAATATCTTGCGCCGGAGGAGAAAAACCGCATACCCGATCAGGAATTCCCAACCGGTCATCGGTTGTCGGAGGCCCAAAAGGCGAAACTGGCGGAATTCGGCTGGGAAACCCGTGTGGGCGGCGGGACTGGTGTATGGGTTTGTGTGGGCGAACAGCGTTTCTATATTGTAAATAATTACAGCATTATATGGGAAAAGAGGTGTTCGACTGCCGCCAAAGGAACGGGATTCAAGCGAAACAGTTATCAAACGCCTTTGGGCTGGCATTCCGTAGCGGAAAAAATCGGCGATGGCATGCCGATAGGGCAGGTGTTCCGTGAGAAACGCCCAACATCCGAAATCTGGAAACCCGGACAAGAGGCCAAGGAGGATTTGGTATTGACCCGCATCTTGGCCTTGCGCGGCGAGGAGCCCGGACGCAACCAAGGGAGCGATGTGGATTCTTTCGATCGCAGGATATATATTCATGGGACGAACGATGAAGCGCGGATTGGGCTGCCTGTATCGCATGGTTGCGTGCGGCTGACGAATGCCGATGTTGTCGCGGCGTTTGACCGTATCCCGCAGGGCACGTTGGTTTTGATAACGGAGTAAGATTCCGAAAAATGCACCGGCGGAGGATTCCGCAGGGACCATTGGGCTTAGATGTTTCGGATGTTCCGCCAATCATATCGGTTTGTGAGGAGGAGGCCGTATCCATGATAACCCGTGAAGTGCGCCAGGCGATTTTTCAACGCGGAAAGCCCAAGACGTTGTGGGAAGGCGAGCCCATGCTGGGCAGTATCTACGGCGAAGAAGAAATCGAGGCGGTCGTGGAGGCCATCCGCGATTCGATGGACGTGAGCCGCGGCTTCGGCGGACAGAAGATTGCGGAATTCGAAGCGGCGTTTGCGCAGTATATCGGTACGAAACACGCCATCGCGGTCAACAGCGCCGGGCCTGGACTCGACATGGCCATGCGTTATCTCAGACTTGAACCGGGGGACGAGGTCATTGTTCCGGCGATCAATTTCGTGGCATCGCCGATGGCGGTTATTGGCGCGGGAGGTCAGGTGGTTTGGGGCGAGGTCAACCCGAAGACGCTTCAACTCGATCCGAACGATGTCGAAAAACGCATTACGCCGCGTACGCGGGCCATCTTTCCCGTACACATGAACGGACTTGCGGCGCCGATGGCCGATTTTCTGGAACTGGCGAAACGCTATCCGCATGAGAAACACGGGCCGCTGGCCGTCATCGGCGACGTGGCGCGCGCCTGCGGCGGCGAATACCAGGGAGAAAAACTTGGCAAGAAGGGCCTCATGTCCGTCTTTTCATTTCACACGATGAAGAACATGGTGACACTCGGCGAGGGCGGCATGGTCGTGACCGACGACGACGACGTGGCGGCGTTTTGCCGTTCGACGCGTTTTTTTGGCTGGAACGAAACGGGCGTATGGGGATCCTCGCATGTCATGACCAAGATTCAGGCGGCGGCCGGACTGGTCCAGTTGAAGAAACTCGACGGTTTTATCGCCATGCGCCGGAGGCTGGCGCACCGGCGCAGCGAAATGCTTGATGGCGTGCCGGAACTCCAGTTGCCCTATGAGCCGCCCGACTGCCTGCATACGTATTACCTCTATACCTGTCTCGTACCGGAATCCTGGGCGGGCGACAAGCGCGATCGGATCATGAAAATGATGGACGAGGAGTTTGGCGTTCGGCTTCTGGTGGCCAATCCGCCTGTCTACACGCATCAGCGTTTTGTGCGCGAACACACGCCGGGCCAATCGTTGCCGCTCTCGGAATCGCTGGGCCGGCGCCTGTTCTGCGTGCCGACGCATCCGGGTATGTCGGACGAGGACAACGAATACATTGCCGCCGCCCTGATCGAGTGTATCGAGCGGCTGCGTTGAGGCGGCGCGCATGAGGCCTGAACCCTGGGACGAATTGCGCGAACAGCGTCTGCGTCGCATCCTGTTTGCGGTGATTCTCCTGGCGGCCTTGGCGTTGCGTCTGCATCGCATTGGGGCGGAGGGGGTATGCCTCGAGGAATTCGTCGGGATGGTCCACCTAAAGGCGTCGAGCCTGTGGGAATATCTCGTTCAGACGAGGAAAAGTTATCCATTCATGTCCCCCTTGTCTTTCCTGATCGAATACCTTTGGGCCAACGCATTCGGATACGCCCCCGCAACGGTGCGCCTGCTCTACGTATTCTGCGGCATGGGCACGGTCCTGCTGACATACCGTTTTACGGTATTTTTTTTCAGCGGCCATCCGCGCGCGCAATGGGCGGGACTCGCGGCGATGCTGTGCGTGGCGTTATCGCCGCAGCAAGTCTTTTTTTCGCAGGAAGCGCGGCAATACCCGTTTCTGGTTTTCTTTGCGCTGGCGTCGCTCCACACATTTCTGAAAGGGGTGCGCGGCGGCGGCGCATTTTGGTGGATATTGAATTTTCTCGCTAACGCCTGCGTCATGGCCACGCATTTGTTCGCCATGATTGTTCCGTTTGTCGAGGGAATCGTCCTGCTGCTCTATTGGCGGGGCCGCATGCGGCGCATAATCGTCTGGGGAACGGCGCATGCGCTTGTCGTGTTGCCATGGGTGGCATGGGCCGCGACCATAACCATGAAAAGTCCGGGTTATCCGGAAAGCGCCCCGCGTTGGGAAATCCTGCTGTGGGACTGGTTCGGCGACGATGTCATCAACCAGGCCGCGCAAGTCATGTACAGCCATCGGACGTGGTGGTTTTTACCGCAATCATGGGCGGCGCCCATTGCCTCGGCGCAGCCAGTCCTTGATATTGTGACAAATGTCTTTTTCGGCGTATGCGCCGCGGGGGCGATCGTATTTCTGGCGCGAACGGCATTCCGCTGGGCGACGGCGCCGTCTTTTCGCGAATGGCTCCTGGTGTTCCTGTGGTTTGTCTTGCCGCCGGTCGTATTGTGGACCGCCTCGCAGGTCATGACGCCGATGCTGATGCCGCGCCATACCGGCTATGCCTCGTTGGGCCTCTATGTCATGTTCGGTGGGATTACCGCGGCGCTTCCATGGCGCAGGGCGCGCCTTGCTGTTCTGGCGATTCCAGCCTTATTATTGTTCTATCAATGTTCGATATCGTTGCCGGGACCCCAGCGCACTGATTGGAACACCGCGTTAGACTACATCCGGTCGGGCTGGAAACCTGGCGATCTGTTCATTTATGAAGGGGGTGAGATGGGACTGGTCTGTGAATTCAACATGGGTCCCGTGGACAATCCGGCCACCACGGCCGGCCACTTGGAGTCCCTATGCGATCAATCCACTTTATTTTTCGATGCCTGTGCCCGATCGTCCGATCCGGAGGATCATAAACGATCTTTGTGGGCGCTTTTTTTGGCCATGGGCCGTCCCGCGTTTGAGCAATGCCTGCGATCCCATGGCATTGTTTGGGAATCGCGCGATTTTCCAGGATTTCGGAGTATCTCCGTCTATCATGCTGAACGCGCGCCCGATGCGCCGCTTCCGCCCATCATGGAAGCGCGCCCTGATCTTTCCGGTCTTGCCAAGGCAGTGTGCGAGCATCCAATCCACACCGCCGTGGAACAGTTTCGCGCCATGATCAAGGCCAATCCCGATCTGCCGGCGATGGTTCGTGCAAAACTGGGCTTGGTCTTGGCCCAGAAAGGCGTCGTGGAAGTTGCGGATGCCATTTGGGCCGGCGCGGCAGTCATGGATGCCGTGGCGGCGGGGGCGATTGCGGATTTATGCGATGGATTGGAAAGAGACGAGGCATCGGCGTCCATCGCGGAGGCCTTGCTTGAAAACGTACAACGCGATTCCGCCCGCCTGCCTGTCCTGGAAATGTTCATGCAATCGCTGTTGTGGAAGAATCGCACGGAACTCCTGCTGAAAACCGCCCGTGCCCTTGCGGCATTCAGGCCTGAATACGCACCGGCCTATGCCATCATGGGTTTCGCGCAGGAAAAACTCGGAGACAAGGAGGGCGCCGCCGAAAATTTTCGGCGCGCCATCGAACTGAATCCGGATCAAGGCGGACGGACGTATCTCTCGCTGGGCAACCTGTTGCGCGATCTGGGGCAAGCCGGCCAAGCGTTGGACATCTTCCGCGCGGGTGTAGCCCGTTATCCGGAAGAACCATGGCTGAACGCCAGCCTTGCGATTTCCCTGCGCGATACGGGCGATCTGGACGGGGCGATTGCGGCATTCAGCGCAGCGGCCAACGCGGGAACCACGGATCCAAATTTGTGGGTCTTACTGGGCGATGCCCAAGCGGCCGCCGGCGATAAAAAGGCCGCTGGAGATTCCTATCGAAAGGCCCTGGCGATGGATCCGTCGTGTCGAAGCGCGCAGGACGCCCTGAAACGTCTGGGAAATTGAATCCAGCGTCAACATTCATGAAATTTTTCATAATTCTTGAAAAATCTTGAAAAAAGTATTGACTCAAATCGCCATTTGTGATACATGTAAATCAAGCAGTTGCAGTGTAATACCCGGAATCGCGAGCGGTCTGGGATAAGCGCTGTTCCTGATTTCGGGGTTGGGTCGTTTGTCTTCAACTTTTGAAAGGAGCACGCACATGCAAAAAAAAGGCTTTACACTCATTGAACTGCTGGTCGTAATCGCCATCATCGGAATCTTGGCCGCCATTTTGCTGCCGGCGCTGGCGCGCGCGCGGGAATCCGCGCGGCGTTCGAGCTGCCAGAATAACCTCAAGCAGTTTGGCTTGGTGTTCAAGATGTATGGCAACGAATCCGGCGGCAAATTCCCCCCCATGCAGATTGCCGGGCCGCTCAAGCCGGACGGCACAGCCGATGTGCAGGCGGCGGCCGGCCCCGCCTGCAAGACCATCTTCCCGGAATATCTGACGGATCCGAACATCATCATATGCCCTTCAGATGCCGAAGCGGCCAAGATCCGCACGAGACTCTGGGGACTGGACAAGCCGGCGGGCGACCCGGAATACAACAAACCGCAGTTGCTCAACGATCCGCAATTGATGTACCAGAGTTACGGATATTTGGGCTGGGCATTCGACAAATGCAAAGACGTTCGGCGCGCGAACGAATTCACCGCCTTTTCCCTGCTTACTACGGGCATTCAAGGTACGCCGTGGGTGCCGGCCCAGGTTGGCGCAGCGCTGGACGGGCTGATCCTTCAATACGGAAATGCGATTATCGCCGCGCTCGGCCAGGGCAACACCGATAGCATTGGACTTCAGGTGGCGGAGGCTATTGATCATGACGCATCGCTGGTGGGCACGCCGTTCCAAGACAACAATCTTGGAAATGGCGGTGGAAATTACGTCTACCGTCTTCGCGAAGGCGTCGAGCGATTTCTCGTGACCGACATCAACAATCCGGCCGCCACCGCCCTTGCCCAGAGCAGTCTCTTCGTCATGTTCGACCTGATGGGCACAGGGGTCAGCGGTATTCTGTTCAATCATATTCCGGGTGGATGCAACGTCCTGTTTATGGACGGCCATGTCGAGTTCGTCAAATACATTGGAATGGATGTGGACAGCATGTCCACGCCGGAAGAGGTCAAGGCGGCCATGGAAAGCGGCGGCTGCAAGGATCCTGTCCTGCCGACGCTCGCATCGCTGCTGGCGGCTTTTGGCGCACACTGATTTCGATTGGCGCGGCGGACGGACCGCCGCAGACATTGTTGGAAAGGGAACGTCTCGATTTGCTCGCAGGGAGGGGTGGGAGGTGTTCCCTTTTTTCAACGCCTGTGGCGGCGGAAAGGAAAACATTATGAATCGCAAAGGCTTTACGCTCATCGAGTTGTTGGTTGTCATCGCGATTATCGGCATACTCGCCGCCATTTTGCTGCCGGCGCTGGCTCGAGCGCGGGAATCCGCCCGCCGCGCGAGTTGCCAAAACAACCTCAAGCAATGGGGCATTGTGATGAAGATGTACGCCAACGAGGCGGGCGGACGTTTTCCACCGCTTCAGGCCGGCGGGTTTCCAAAGCAGGATGGCACAAGGATTCCGATCGTGGATTTCGGACCCTGCGCTTTTGGGCTGTATCCGGAATACCTGACCGATCCGATGATTGTGTTTTGTCCGTCCGATTCCAAACGGGGCGAACACATCAAGCGCGCCCATTACGACGACAATCCGGCGGAATGGTGCTTTGGCGTGGCCGAGGAAAACGGAGAGTATTGCGCGCGCACCATTGACACGTCCTATTGTTACCTCGGCTGGGTGTTCGACAAGGCCGGTTATGACGATCCCAATGCCGCGCTCATCAGTTTTTCCATTCTTTCCTATCTGCCGCAGGTGCTGAATCCTGAAGAAATTCCCGATCCGGTTGAACAGGAACAACCCATTCCCAAACAAGTCGGCATAGCCATTGAGTCCATGGTCAATGGCAACAGTGGAGTGATAGGACTATTGCAGTGTTACACAAGCGAAAAACCGGGGTTATGGCCCATCGTGGACGCGGATCTCAAATTCGATCCGCTGGCTTCGAACTATGAACCCGGACTCGGCAATGGCGGCGGCGAGACCGTCTACCGGTTGCGCGAAGGCGTTGAGCGCTTCCTGATAACCGACATCAACAATCCGGCGGCCACGGCGCAAGCCCAAAGCGCTATCTTCATCATGTGGGACAGTCTGGCCACCAAAGCGGAGGCGTACAATCACGTTCCCGGCGGCGCCAACGTGCTTTTCATGGACGGGCACGTCGAATTTATCCGGTATGAGCGTGAGGGCAAAGCGCCTTGCAACGAACGGCTTGCCGTAATCGTTGGCATGCTTACGTGAGCGAAGATATCCCGGATTACGAATTGCGGACGAGGATGAATTCCGCGAGGCCGCGCATGGATGCCTTGTGGGGGGTGTCCGGCAATCCGCCGAGGGCGTGTCGAGCCGTATCGGCATATTGACGAGCGACGGCTTCGGCCCGTGCTTTCGCGCCGGTTTCTTCCAGGGCGTTAGCGGCCCAGCGGCGGTCTTCGTCTGAAAGCGGGCGGCCGGCCAACTCGTGCAGGCGTTTTTGGCCGGCGGGATCGAGCGCTTCGCGAAGAAACAGTAGTGGAAGCGTTTGCTTGCCCTCAACGATGTCTCCGCACGACGGTTTGCCAAGCGCATTCTGATCCTTCATGATATCGAGCACATCGTCAATAATCTGAAAGGCGATGCCGAAGGCCATCGCAAAGGACTTGAGGGCTTCCCGATGTGAACTGCCCGCAAGATAGGTCGGCGCGGTGCAGGTAACGGCAAAATAAATAGCCGTTTTACGCTCGGCCAGTTCGATGCAGTCATGCTGCGTAAACGCGTTGCCGCGTTTGCCGAACGAGACCAGTTCGCCTTCGGTCATGCGTTGCAAAGCGGTTACGGTATTTTCGATAAGCCCGCAGGATTGGTACGCCGCCATGAGCGCGATGGAGCGGGCAACCAGGTAATCGCCGCTCAACACGGCTGTCCGGTCGTCCCACAAGGCGTTCAACGATGCCGTTCCGCGCCGGCGATCCGCATGGTCAACGACATCGTCGTGCGCGAGCGCGGCGATATGCAGCAGTTCGCAGGCGGTGGCCAGCGGCACGAACGCGTCCAATGTCCGCGCGCCCGAAGCGCCGGCGGACAGCAGACACAAGGCGGGCCGCAACATTTTTCCGCCGGCCTGCGCGGGAGCGCCCGACGGTCCCCGGACGAGCGCAATCGCATCGCTCCAATAACGGCTGACGGTTTCCTGGACCTTGCGTAATTCCGGCTGGATGGGTTCGTATAGTTGTTCCAGTGTCATTTGGGTCACCAAAGAATGCGATTGTAGCATAGCCGCGCCCTTGTCAAAAAACGGACTTCGCATGTGTTGAGCCGGTTGCGTAGTTGATTCCTGTCAACGGTAGTGGGGATGCGAGCGGGTCGGGAAAATCGAGTTACCCGCAGGAATGCTCAACTGGCGTGGGATTTGGCGGCGCAAGCGTTTTTTTCGGCGTTTTTTCGACCACGCGGCGCTTGACACGGGGATTAGTTGCTCTGTATAATGGGTGTGGTAGGAACGGAGGATATCGCGCATGTACATCCATAC
>Ga0101944_10001540_pt1 | contig 46868 bp, 42 predicted proteins | sample DewCreD2012metaG_FD_75245 | JGI IMG/M metagenome (GOLD analysis project Ga0101944, IMG submission 75245) | Hot spring sediment bacterial and archeal communities from British Columbia, Canada, to study Microbial Dark Matter (Phase II) - Dewar... ... | reverse complement strand
TCATCCGGAATGCCTTTGCCATCATCCATGATTTTTACATAATAATAAGCATCATCTTCTGATATCGTTATGGCAATATTCTTTGGACTGGCATGCTTTACCGCATTATTTAACGCTTCACGGATTATGTAATATACATGCACTGTATCAATTGCTTCGTCAATGTTACTTGTAATATTCCATTCCAGGATGGCTTTGATTGCAAAGTTTTTATTTACATCAGCAACCATCTCCTGCAGGGATGAATACAGCCCCTTGTTGCTTAAATCCACTGGACTTAATCCCCGTGCAATAAGCCGCGTTTGCTCTATGGCCTGATGCACCATATTCTGTATCTCAACAATTTCATCTGCCTCTTGGGGATAATCATTTTTTATTTTAATCCTCAGCATTTCTGTTTTAAATATTATTCCAGCCAAGTGTTGCCCCAAGCCATCATGCAAATCACGTGCTATGCGGTTACGTTCTTCTAAGTTTGCCTGAAGTATCTTTTTTTCTAGCTGTTTCTTTTCGGTTATATCTATCCCAATGAACATAAAATAATCAAATTCATTATCATTATAAACCGGCCTGGCATGCCATTGAACAATTCTTTCTTCATCACTTTTAGTATTGACCGGACTTTCAAAAATACGTGTTGCTCTGGTCCGTTTCATGGTTGCTAGCTGATTACGGAAAGACTTTTGCCCAACAACAGGAATAAAAATGTCACAGCATGTTTTGCCAACCACCTGGCTCAGTGGAAACCCTGTAGCCTGCAACATGGCTTTATTGCAGGTAAGGATATTGCCTTCCTCATTCAAAGTGATAAAATAAGCTGGTGCAATGTCCTCTAAATTCTGAATAATATCTAAGCCTTTTTTTAGCTTTTCTTTTGTGCGCTTCACATCGGTAAGGTCGCGCGCTATAATTGAACAGCCTATAATAGTATTATGCTCATCAACAAGTGGGGAGATGGTCATTGAAAGATTGTGTATTGCACCCTTTTTATCCAGCCCCTCTGTTTCATAATGAGCTATCGCCTCATTGTGCTTTACCAATACTAACAATTGATCAAATTCATCAGGCCTGTATGGGGGCGATAGTATACTCAAATCACATCCCACCACCTCATCAAATGCATAGCCAAAAATATACTGGGCGGCTTTGTTCCAGCTGGCTATTTTGCCATCCAATGTAGCACCAATTATTGCATCATCGGAGTTATCCAGCACAATTGATAATTGATTTCGGACATGCTCAATATGCTTTCGTTCAGTAATATCACGCGCCACACTTAGTATGGCATTTTCGTTTAAGTAATAAACAACGGTGCTTACAATCTCAACAGGGATGGTATTTCCGTTTCTATCAACAAATGAGGTTTCATAGGGGTCTGCATTTTCATCTATTGAATGCAAATAATGATGTATTCTGTCACTATCACCTTCTGCGGTTAGCTGCTGCAAGGTCATCAGCATCATGGCATCATGTGAAAAACCCAAATGATCACAGGTGGTATTATTTACTTCTAATATTTTTCCATCTCTTTTATGAATGATAACCATATCCGAAATGCTATTAAACAGTGACTTGTAGCGCATCTGCGAGGCTAAAAGCTCACTGGTTCGTTGTAACACTATATCTTCTAACAGGTCTTTCTCTTTTCTAAGCATATCCTCTGCATGTTTTATGCGCATCATCGCATTAATCTGAGCAATAAGCTCAGCCTGATCTATAGGTTTTGTCAAAAATGCATCCGCTCCCAACTTTAAGCCTTTAACCTTACTCTGTGTATCAGTGTGTATGGCGGTTAGGAATATTACCGGTATGTGCCGTGTTTTTGGGTTGTTTTTCAACACCTGGCAGACCTCATAGCCATCCATCTCGGGCATTTTTATATCAAGGATAATAACATCAGGGTTGTACTGGCCTGCCTTTTCTATGCCCTCTTTTCCGGATTGAGCAGTTATTACTTCAGAATTGGCAATCAGGTTTTTCAAAAGTGCCGTAATACTAACCAGATTATCTTTTTTATCATCTATGACTAAAATTGTGTTCATTGCCTAACCCATTTCTGTACTTTTAACACAAATTCTTCAACGGCAAAAGGCTTCTGGATAAAATCATCGCATCCGGATGCTATAATAGCCCCCCTTTCATGTTTTAACGAAGAAGCCGAAACAATAATCACCGGTATATGGCGGGTTTGTGGATTATCCTTTAATTGTTTCACCACCTGTAAGCCGTGAAGATCAGGCAGCGATAAATCCAGTAAAATGCACGCCGGCTGTATATCGCCCGCCAGAGCCAAACCTTCCTGTCCACTATGTGTTTCAACGATATAGTACAACTTTGACAAAAGCGCCTTTACCACCACTATGCTATCAGGGTCATCATCAATAACAAGTATGGTTTTACGTTGCTGCTGTGGCATTGTTATTTCTTTTTGTAAAGGCAACCTCACAGTGAATATTGACCCTTTGCCTAACTGGCTTTCAACTTCAATACTGCCACCTAAAAGAGCCACAAGCTTTGAAACAATGGTAAGACCCAAACCAGTACCGGGATATTTTGACGATAGCGACCCCGAAGCTTTGGTGAATCCAGTAAAAAGTGTATCACAATATTCACTGCGTATCCCAATACCGGTATCAGCAATAGTAACTACACATTTCCCTTCCTTTTTATATGCCGATATCGTTATGCTCCCTTCTTCAGTGAACTTAATGGCATTATCAATGAGATTTTCAAATATCTGATACAGCCTAGCTTCATCAGTTTTAAGAACAATATCATCATCACAGTGCATGTGCAATTGCAGGCCTTTTTTACGCATAGCCCCTTCATATCGTTCACATACATTATGTAATACGGAAGCTAATGCAACATCTGTTACCGACAGTTGTATGCCACTATCAATTTCAAACACTTCAATAAGGTCATTAATGAGTGCCAGAAGTTTTTGGCCATTGCGCTCAACAATTTGCAAATACTCTTTTTCTTCTGAGGTAAGGCGGCTGTCAGCCTGCATAAGCAAAACTTTTGACAGCGTTAAAATGGAGTTTAACGGTGATTTTAATTCATGGCTTATGCTGTGTAAAAATTCTTTATTCATTAGCCTTTTTAGCTAAATTCATTTTTAACAGATATGCAATATTAAAAAGATTGGTAATTCCACCCACAAAGCGTTCCTTTATCATGCCTTTTGGCAAACCATCAACTTTATAATGATATTCCTCTAAGCGCTTTTGTATTGTAGCAATCATGTTCGATAGCTCATCATAGCGGTACTTCTGTGCCAGATAGTCCATTTGCTGTCCAACTGCCTGAGCACTGAAAAACATTTTCCTGAAAGCATCTTTAACATCAGGAGGAAATCCTGTAACCAGTTTTTCTACAATACATATTCTTGCCAACTGATAGCCCAACTGAACATCCTGACAGCTTCTGTTTGAAAAACAATCCGGAAACCGTTCTAAATACGCACTTCCCAAAGCAATCATGTCCTCAACATCAAAATCAAACTCACCATCACAGGCAATGATAGCGCTTCTAAATTCGTCCAGATTTTTTGATTTAATAAAATATTCAGCAGGTTTTGCCATACATACATTCCAGTTAATTTACAGTAACTATCGCATAAAAACTATAGCACTTTAGCTACAATTTTTATACTTAAAATAGTATAATGATTTTGTAAACAAATAATTATACGCATTGTATATTCAACAATTACATTACTCGCGTATTGGCAAAGGTAAAATGCTCATTGGATTTACCTGCACACCACCAACCACAAGTGACACATGCAGGTGAGGGCCTGTTGACATACCTGTGCTTCCCACAGTGCCAATTTGCTGCCCTGCAACAACTTTATCCCCGCTTGCAACATATAGCTTTTCCATGTGCATGTAGTAGCTGAATATGCCATTGCCATGATTTATGATAACCATGTTGCCTTCATAAAAAAGCATTTCAGCAAGTACCACAATGCCATCAAGCATAGCATACACGGGATCACCAACATCACCATTCAGGTCAATACCACGGTGAATTCGTTCAACCGTTTGCGTTTTCCCATTAGTGTTGTCATAAAGTTTATATACTCTTTTTGCCCAAAACTGTGAATTAACCTCATGCACATCACAAGGATGAAACGCTCTGCCACGAATCAAGTCGGCAAATTGTGTGGCAAACGCTTTTTGCTTTTTTTCAGTGGATTGCTGTATAAACTCCTGAACTTCAGGTGATTCCAAAAACTCCTTTTGCGAAAACTTTCCTAAATCCATAGGTATGGTTGAAACCAGGAATGCTGTCCTTGTAACCACCACGGGTATATCAATTTTTTTTGTACCGATAGTTACTGTAAATAAATATGTTCCTGGCTTTTCATCAGGCGCAATGGCAAAAAAACCTCTAAATCCCCAGCTACGTTTTGCAATAGGTATATTTTTCCCATTAAATATTACATTAATTTCTTTTGCATCGGAAGCAGGTACTACTTCAAAGTATACAACATTTCCCTGTGAAAAGCGATAAGCAAAAAGCATACAGGCAACATCATCGTTACTATGGGTTATAACCTTTACCTCAGTAGCAGTAAAATTTTTTGGCAGTGGTGTTTTGGCGATAGTTACCCTGGTAATATCCTTTGCACAGGACACTATCACACCATACAAAATGATCATTGCAATGACATTGCGTTTCACTATTCCAACCTCACTTATGGTCATATACTAAAATAAAGGATAAAATCCACCTTGCCATTGCAGATTACAAGCAAGTATTCAGGCTTTCAATACAATTTTTCCTAATTCACTATTGATTTTTGAAAAACAATTATATATAATATAATAGCATACTGCATACAATACTAACAAACCGGAGGTTTGTATGAGTACACAGGTTTCCTTCATTAAAATAGAAAAAGAATTCTTGCCTCAATTCAGAGAAAAAATAAGCACTTCAGAAGATATTACAGATGTTCAGAAGTATTTTTCATACACAATAAAAGAGATGTTGCAAAAGATACTTGAAAAGGAAGGTATAAAAATTAATGAGGACGATATTCAGCTTTCAGAAAATCATCCTCACTATACAATAAAGAACATGGATGCATCACTAAAAGCTTTGTGGGAAGCTTCGGACATAAAAGATATCATCCAGCGCTTTGCCCAAACAGCCTATAAACGCTATCTTCACTTACAAAAGAATCCTTCAAAAACACAAAAGAAGATACGACCATAAATTACTTACACAATTTTTCTAATATCTTTTTTCTATATTCATAATCTGTCACATGGATGCCTTTTTGTTCCATAAGCATGTTGTAGCGAAGTTGTTTTGCATTGAGCTGTTTGACTAGGCTTTTCATTTCTTCATCATCATAGCAGGCATCAATGAGCTGTTGCAATGAATAAATATCCTTGCGCAGCTCCACCTCTTCCGGGATTATACCAGCATTTTTTAAGATCTTATACGCCATACGCAGTTCTGGCGGGACATTATCAAGCTCATCTTTTGGCAATGGCTTACCCATCCCTGGTAAGTTGTCAAACTCACCCCGTTCCATTGCCTCACGTATTCTTTGTTCAGCTATTAATTCAAAAATATACATACGTTACGCATTTGTGTTTAATCTAACAATTTATAACAAAAATAATTAATCCAACTGCTAAAGTAAAACATTTTTTATCTATACCCGGGGCCACCCCAGTGGGGGTCAGAGCCAAATCTTCTTTTCCAGAACGCTTCGGGATCTTCCCCTTCTAATTCCTGTGATAATTGCTGATGGTTCAATGGTATCTTGTAGCTATTGCAAAATGCTATAAGCAGCTTATAGGCCTCGGTAATCTTTTTTGTCATTTCATCACACAATTGTTTATCTTCTTTACAGTGGTCAGGATGCCATTGTTGCATTAATTTCCTGTAGGCATTTTTAACCTGTTGAAGGGAGGCCCTATCGCCCAATTCTAATAGCTTTGCAGCCTGTTCAATCTCATCATAATCAACTTCCATATGAACCTCATTTATTGAAATATATTTACATTATATCATATACCTAAGAGCATTTCTATATCAAAGTAAAACGGCGCAAATACAGTAATATATCAACTCAAGATGTTCGATAAATAATTAAAGCTTCATGGGCGTACTATCTTCTTAAAGGAGAAATTGGTAGGAGCTTACGCTTTTTGTTGAACATACAAAACAAAAACTATGACTGAAGCTACTACATGTTTAAGGGAGCAATCAATATTATGAAACGAAATTCAATTATTGTACTATTAATTTTTATACCTCATATACTATTTGCTGACCAATATTGGCAGCGATATGCTGATTCACTCATAAAAGAACAAAAACAGGTAAAAGAGCAACCATATACTGCAGATTTTGTTGTAGAATACCTTGATACACGCATTGCAATGGCTCAGGAGCTTGCAAAAAGCTTTGATGCAATGACACAAAACAACAAAGAAGGCAAGACATATATAGCCAATCTTTGTAAGCAGGTTTTATCACGTTGCTTTGATAAAAACCTTATTGAAATTACAAAGCAGCAGATTACCAAAGAATTGCAGCCTTGTAACATTACGTTCAGCAATACTGACGTCATCATCATTCACGCTGAACTGGTGTTATCATCGTTTTTTAAAAATTGCGATATACTGTTAGCTACAAACAATACCACGCAATACGATACACAACAAATCATAACCAAATGCCAGCCGCCGTTTGATGACCTGTCGCAAAGCATCCGTTATCAGGAGCTTGCCTTAAAAGCCAATTTTGCAAAGCAACAAAACCAGTATATTGCTTTGATAGCATCACTGTGCAACACCACACACTATGACGAAGGGGAAATTAGCCAAAACCCAAAACTCATTGTGCCACTTTTATCACAGTTGGAAAATGCAATTACCAATGTACCAGAATATACCGCCACATATAACAAGCAAGACGGCATCCCCTATCAGATTAGCATTCCGCAACCGCCTGATGTTACAAAAGCCATAACTGAAATACAAAACAAAAGGGAGGCGATAGTTACCGGGCAAAATGAGTCTATGCACGAAATCCAATCTATAGCACAGAGGTACATTACCCCAATCCAGAATCAGATTGACGAGCAAAAGAAACTGCTTGCAATCATGAAATCCACTGATGGGATGGTTATTGAAAATGAGGATGCATTTAATAATTTTGTTCATCGTTTTGAAATGCAATCAAAATATCTAACTGATTATGCACACGCAACAATACTGTACTGCCAGCTTGCGCTATTACGGGCACCACAGATTAATTATTCCTATCGTTGCCAGAATATTGTGAATAATGCCACACACATACAAAAACTTGTACAAGCGTTAGGCGATAGCGCAAAAGAAATAATTCCAGAAGCTAAGCAGGTATTTGAAATATTAAAAGCATTTCTTTATGTTGACACCACAAAAGAAAATAGTGCTGAGCTTGCCACAACTATGCAAACACTTCATACAATAAAAGAAGATATATACACAATGGCAAGTGCAAAAACCAACGACACTCTCAACCCTGCACTATGTAACCTTGAAGTTGCAATGAATATAGAAACACTTGAAAAAGGTATTAAGCTTTTCAGTACACAAACCTATGCAAAGCAGGCACTTATGCGGTATGCATCCACACTACAGGAAGCGTTTGAATCAGCACAAACTGGTTTTAGTAACAACACAATACAGCAAATCATAGCAATGCAGTCAGTAATCCCTGTGGTTGAAAACTTTGATGTACAGCAGATAATTAATGAATATACCAGCCAGCAATATGTGCTGCGAAAATTAAGGGCTGATAGCGCATCACTTATGCAGCGCATTGAAGCGTATAAAAAGAAAGGCATAATGATTAACGACTATGAAAGAGCTAAGGGGCTTGCTGAAACCATAAAACAACTTCAGCCACTTTATACGGTTGATGTTGGCAAATATAAAATGAACCAGAATAATATTATTATCATTGACCGGCAATGTGTAGCAATGCTTAAGCGGATGCTTAAAAACACCGTTGGTGGAAATATATAACGACATACATCTATAGCACAAAAGGCAGTGTAGTTGACTCATACTGATGGCAATTTTTTCTACTAGTTATACAATATTTTTTATTCTTTGCCTTCTTTTCAGGTATATTAACATTAAATAGTAATTATATTAAACAAGGCATCTATGAAGATAGCAGTTGCAATGAGTGGCGGAGTTGATTCATCTGTAGCCGCCGCATTACTGGTTGAGGAAGGGCATCAGGTTATTGGCCTTACTGCTAAAATTTTGCTGTGTGCTGAAATGGATGGCAGCCAGCCACGCTATGATGTGTGCTGTAGCCCTGAAAGCATTAATGATGCACGCAAGGTGGCAAACCAATTGGGCATTCCCCACTACATTGTTAATGTAGAAGATGAATTTTCACAAAAAGTTATAGACCCTTTTTGTAAAGAATATGTCAAAGGCCGAACACCCAGCCCCTGTATCAACTGCAACACCTTTATAAAATTCCCAAAGCTTTTAGACTTTGCCATACAGTTAGGCTTTGACATGCTTGCAACAGGCCACTATGCAACTGTTTGCAAAAATTCCCGATTTTACATAAAGCGTGGCATTGACAGTGAAAAGGACCAATCATATTTTTTATTTAACCTTTCACAGGAAATTTTAGAGCACTTAATACTGCCCTTAGGCACATTTACCAAACAAGAAATACGCTCAAAAGCGCTTGAACTGAATCTGCCCACAGCACGCAGGCCCGAAAGCCAGGAAGTATGCTTTGTGCAGGATAATGATTATCCCCGTTTTATTGAACAGCGTTTGGGATACAGACCGCCCAAAGGGGATATTGTCACCACTGATGGCACAATCATTGGTAGGCACAAAGGCATTCACCATTACACCATTGGGCAGCGCCGCGGGCTTGGCATTGCATGGAGTCATCCTTTATATGTTGTAGCCATTGATGCTGCAAACAATCGCATCATTGTGGGAAGCAAAGATGAACTTTTGGCACAAGGTCTTGTTGCCACACAGGTAAACTTTATGAAAGTAACTATCGTCCATAAAACCGCCGTATGGGTGAAAACGCGCTCAACGCAAAAGCCATTTAAAGCACATGCCACTTATGAAAACAATACCCTTGCCGTAACATTTGAAAAACCACAGGCAAGTATCACCCCGGGGCAGGCTGTTGTGTGTTACGATGATGATGGTGCAATACTATTTGGCGGAATAATAGAAAAAAAAGTCTAATGTGTTGTACCCCTTATACCCTCTGGTATCAAAACATCTTTATCTATTATGCTTGACTGTCAAAATATTTACTGTTATAATTTTGTTATACGGTTATACATCAAAAATTCATGTGTTTCAAACAATGGGGTACCGTGGAAAATCGTCTATACAACGAATTGAGTAGAAATTTTGACACACTCTTAGCCGTTGCATCAAACAGGTTGAATGCAGAAATTAAATACCATAAACTTGAAGAAGTGTGCGACAAACACGAATTAGTATCATACCTAAGGCAATTTGGGCACATGCTTCTTCCAATATTTCGATTTGAACTGTACAATGCACTTACTTCTGAAATTGCATGGTTTTCTTATACGTTCTGTAATCATAAATGGGGCAAAGACTTTCTGTCAATGATTCTTGATAGCTGGATTATTGCAATTGATGGAGTAATAAAAATGCCTGAAGCAACGGAGCTATCGCTCCATTTAAAAAATGCACGCAAACAGATAGATGCAATTTTTTCCAAGAAACTCATAGTAGACCAACCTAACCCAGACAAAAAGGTCTTGCAATTAGTCAATTGCATGATTGAAGGTGATTATAAGGTTGCCAAATCATTAATTGTGAAAGCAGTAAACAGTGGAACTTCAGTTGCAGATGCCATTACAACATTAATACTACCCGCCATGAACTACATTGGTTCAGGATGGCAGAATAATAACATAAAAGTTTACCAGGAACATTTAGCAACGCAAACTGCTTTGCGCCTTTTGTATGCATTGCCTGAACTAAAGCCACCCAAACAAAAAGCGTCATTATCGGCACTTATTGGCTGTCTGCCGGGCGAGCAGCATACTTTCATCATTGCAGCATTAGGCATGTATCTTGAATTATCTGGATGGAAGACATTCCCAATGATAGACAGTTTAACTGAAAAACTTCACATTGAAGCTATCAGCAACCTTAAGCCTGATGTTATCTTTTTATCCATCATGATGCTTTCACGAATTTCTGATGCATTGCAATTAATACAAACTATTCAAAGTAAATTCAAATCAATCCCTGTTTTTGTTGGTGGCAGAGCAACCATACATTCTCAGGAATTATTTGAAAAATATAATGTTACAGTAATTAAAAATTTTGAAGACATTAATGCTTTGGCAAGGAGAGTAGCTCACCATGCGTAGTTTCACAGCCTTGCGAATGTTACTTCATGACAGATCTTCCACTGCCGGTTCGCTTTTAGGTGTCGTTGCTATAGTCTTTTTAGTTGGGCAACAACTTTCAATACTGTTTGGGTTATTGAATTTTATGTCAGTGCTTGTTGATCATAGCGGTGCTGATGCATGGATTTTAAGTTCACAGATTACCAATGTTGATGCTGCAAATTTAATTCCTTCAAGCTATCTAGAACGAACAATTGGACTGCCCGAAATCCAATGGGCTGAGCCAATACTTTTTGGCAACGGTCTTTTCAAAAAAAAGGATGGCAGTTTTGAATCTGTTAGGGTGATAGGAGTGCGTCGCCCATACCTGGCAGGGGGCCCGTGGGCATTTGTAAGCTCTGACAACCGGTCGCTGCTTGATGTAGATTCTGTAACTGTTGACCGCCTTGATTTGCCCAAATTGGGCAGCCCTTCCATTGGTGATATTACTGAGATTGGCAGCACCCGTGTCATCATTGGAGCTATCACTGATGATGCACGGGGATTCCAGGGTACATTAGTGTTTGGAAATCTAGAAAAAGTACGGCAAATATCAAAAATTCCTCCAGGCAGGTATTCAGCAATACTGGTAAAATTCAAAAAAGGGGTAGATCCAAAACAATGTATAGATAAACTGCGAGTAATCCTGCCACGTGCGTCAGTATATTCAACCGCTGAACTATCACAATTAACCAGGACATACTATATTATCAATACCGGAATTGGAGGAAGCTTTGGCTTTTCAACAGTTATCTCAATACTTATTGGCGTGGTCATTATCACTTTAACAATGTATTCCAGCGTGCTAAACAGAGAAAGAGATTTTGCTGTTATGCGTGCTCTTGGTGCACGGCGCCGTGATATAATCGTAGTGGTCATCAGCCAAGCATTAATAATCAGTATCATAGGCATTATATTGGGATTTTTGTTTTTGGCAATACTTTTCAATGCAGTACGGGGAACATCAATGCCGCATTATTATCCAAAGATTGTTCCTCCAATTCATGCAGGTATAACAATAATTGTCTCATTGTTAGGATCACTTGTGGCTTTGCGTAAAGCATTAAAATCTGAACCAGCTTCTGTTTTTCACTAACAAGGCAAAGTACTATGAGCACAATACTTTTGGAAAAAGTTGCACGTGATTTTACCGATGGGGAAACAATACGAAGGGTTCTTTTCCCAATTGATTTAGAGATATATCCCAGAGAACTCACAGTTCTATCAGGCCCATCAGGAAGCGGTAAAACAACATTAATTTCTATCATAGGGCTTGTTTTGCGTGCATCAGAAGGCCGTGTTATCATAATGGATAAGGATGTTACCAATTTATCAGATGATGAATCAGCAAGCATGCGCCTCAAATTGTACGGATTTGTATTTCAGCAACCTATGCTCATTGAGGGGCTCAATATACTGGAAAATGTAATTTTGTCATTGGCTGTCCAGGGTAAGAAAATACAAAATTCAGAAAAACAAAAGGCAATGCAGCTATTGAAGATACTTGGGTTGGAAGATTATATTAACATGCAACCTCGCCTTCTGTCCGGTGGCCAAAAGCAACGGGTATCGATTGCACGTGCACTCATAAAAGACCCGCCTATTATATTATGCGATGAACCAACTTCAGCTCTTGACGCACAGAGTGGCCAGGTTGTATTAGATATTTTAAAACGCATAGCTGTGGAAGATAAAAAGGCAGTTGTTGTTGTATCACACGATTCACGTGTTTTCCCTTTTGCAGACCGTTTAATAAAACTTGAAGATGGGATAATAGTATCTGATACACAGGAGGAATATACTAATTAAAATATGTGGAGTATAACAATGAAAAAAATTGGTATTGTAACAGTAGGAGTTTTATCAGCAGTTGCTATCGCCTTCTTTATTATAAACTCACTTTCCAAATCAGCTAAACCTTTTGAATCAGCACAACCACCAGCACTTCCCAATACTCCTGCACGCATATACGGTATCATTGAACCACTAGGAGGAGAAGTGTATATAGCTCCACCTGTACCGCGAACTGTACAGGCTATTTATGTTAGCGAAGGTAGTATCGTTAAAAAAGGGCAGCCAATTTGTTTATTAGATTGTGATATAGAAAAAACCGAACTTGAAATTGCCAAGTCAAAAATTAAAGAAATTGAATCAAAAATTGCAATAACAAAAGACGAATTTTCAAGAAAACAAGAACTTTTTAAGGAGAAGGCAATCCCGGAACTGGAGTACGAACAGTTAAGGCTTCAACTTGAATATGAAAAAACAATGCTAAAAACAGCACTTGCAGCCTATGACCAGGCAAAAACCCAACTAGAACGTTTGTTGCTCAAATCTCCGGTTGACGGAGTTATCTATAAACTTGATATTCATAATGGTGAGTTATTTACTCCTCAGGATTATAAAAAAATAATTATTGGGAACAGGCAAAAACAGGTACGAATGTTTGTTGAATCGTTCTGGCGTAACAGAATAACGATTAATGGAAAAGTTATCATCAAGGATAGTGAAACCACAGAGCCTATTGGTAAAGGATGGATTACTGCTATTTTGCCGTATATTGGCACTCGTGATTTTCGTACTGAAGATGCTTTGGAACGAATTGATGTAAAATATCAACAGGTTCTTGTCAAAGCAACATTTTCAAAAGATGTGCCAATAGGATTATTGGTACAATGTGAATTAGCGCAATGAGTATAGAATACCTTATGGCACTTATTAACCAAAGGGCTGGTAATCAGTTACTATCGCTTTAATTAATTGTTTAATTTCTTGTTCATCTTTATTTTGCACTTGCTCCGGTGTCAACACCTTAATCTTTTCAACTGCATCAGCATCAAATCCATTGTGCGCAATGGTGTAAATTTTTTTATGTATGGTGCTAACCAATTCCTCGCCATGATTCCACAAATCCTCTTGCAATTTTTCTCCTGGCCTGATACCCGTATACACAATAGGGATATCCACATCAGGCTCATATCCCAAAAGCCGTATCAAATTGCGTGCAACATCTTCCACCCTGTATTGCTTGCCCATATCAAGCACAAAGATTTCGCCACCACGCGATAGCACTGCTGCATTAATAACAAGCATGACAGCCTCAGGGATGCTCATAAAATAGCGGGTCATCTCAGGATGGGTAATTGTTACAGGACCACCCTTTGCAATTTGTTGATAAAAAAGCGGAATGACCGAACCGCGGCTCCCGATAACGTTGCCAAACCGCACGCAGCATGTTCGCATTGTCGTGCCATTATGTGCAAGCGTTATCATCTCACCCATACGCTTGGTGGCACCCATCACGCTTACCGGGCGCACTGCCTTATCCGTAGAAATAAAAACAAACTGTAAAACGCCAGCCTTTTGTGAAACCTCTAACATGGTGCGTGTACCCAGGCAGTTATTGCGCACCGCTTCCTGCGGATTAACTTCCATGATATCCACATACTTATGCGCAGCAGCATGAAACACAATGTGTGGCGTTTCTTTGAGTAAAATTTTTTCCATACGCACTGCATCGTTGATATCGGCTATATAATATTGGATATCCGCCTTATCAAAATATTGAGCATATTCATCCAACATGCGCTTAAGGTTATACATGGAATGCTCGCCTCTGCCAACAGCAATGATGCGCCCGGCCTTAAAGTGCAAAAGCTGCCTGCAAATCTCTGAGCCAATACTGCCACCAGCACCGGTTACCAGCACAGTCTTGCCCTGCAAATACTGCTCAATGGCGCTGCTTCCAACCTCAATCTCCTCTCTGCCAATGAGTTCCTCAACACCAATACCACGCAACTCAGGGGTCAGAGCCCTTTCAAAAAGCTTTGTCACCGCCGGCAAAATGGAAATGGCTACATTACCGCAACCGCGCACAATACCTATAACCCTGTCAATCTGCCGCTTGGGCGCCGAAGGCATTGCAATGATGCATTCTTTTACCTTGTACTGCTGTACAATTGCAGGAATATCATCGGTGGTACCCAGCACAGGCTTGCCACAGAGCAACGTCCCAACCTTGCCGGTATCATCATCCACAAAACCAATAATACCATCAGCTCTGCCATTGCGCTTGAACTCAGCAAGCAAGGTTCTACCCGCTTCACCAGCACCGGCTATCAAAATAATGTTAGTTTTTTTTGGGGCGATAGTTACCTTCTTAATGCCCTGTTGCCTGATAACAGCCCTATAAAACATTACCAATACAAGAGAGCTTACGCCTGCAAAAAGAAGCACATCAAAATGAGGAAGCTTTATGAAAACCCCACCTGCAAGTGTCAGAGCAGCGCCAATACCAAAACCAAAAATAACGCGATAAAAATCCTCAATAGTTGCATACTTCCATAGTATGCGATAATTCTGCGTACCATATAAGCCCACCAGCACAAATACTGTAGCCAAAAGCGCAGTCACTGCTATATCAGCAAAGGAAAGCGAAAATAACAATGCAGCAATGCCAAACCCTGCAATAACACAAACGGCATCAGCAATAACAAAACCAATTCGTGACAGCTTTATCGTATAAAACAATGTTTTCATCATCTACCTTCTGTACTTTTTTGCAATACTAATGACATTTTCAATAACATACTCAACCTGTTCATCGGTCATAGAAGGATACATAGGCAGGCTAATCTCCCGTTCAAAAACCCACTCGCAATTGGAAAAATTGTGTGTCATATCACCAAAACGCCTTTTAAAATACGAAAACCTGTACAGCGGAATAAAGTGCACGCTTGTTTTAATGCCGCGTTCTTCTAACTTTACAATATATTCATCACGTGAAATGGAAAGCACTTCTTTGTTTATTTTTAGCGGATACAAATGCCATGCAGAAACACCTTCTTTTACCTTGTACGGAATTAGGGCATCACTTTCAGCAAATGCTTCATTATACCTTTTAGCTATCGCCTCACGCTTTTTTTGCAGCATTTCCACTTTCTCAAGCTGCGACAATCCCATAGCAGCAGCAATATCAGTCATGTTATATTTATATCCCATCTCCTCAACATCGTACTGCCAGCTTCCACCTTTATCGTAGCGCTTCCACGCATCACGGTTCATGCCATGCAGCCGCAATTTCTGTGCCCTTTTTGCCCACTCTTCATTGCCTGTTACCAGCATCCCGCCTTCACCTGTTGAAAGCGTCTTGGTGGCATAAAAACTATAACATCCAATATGGCCAATAGTGCCTGCTAATGTGCCTTTATACCAGCTTGGCAGTGCATGCGCAGCATCTTCAATGACATACAGGTTATCTTTTAATGCTATATCCATTATTGCATCCATATCGCATGGATGGCCTGCAAAGTGTACAGGGATTAACGCTTTAGTTTTTGGCGATAGTAACCGGCAAATTGAATCAACACTGATGCAATGAGTATCTTTATTAATATCAGCAAACACTGGAGTTGCTCCGCAGTATTCAACCACCTCTGCAGTTGCAACAAATGTATTTGCAGGCACTATCACCTCATCCCCAGCACCCAAATCAAGCACCTTTAATGCTACATGCAGCGCAGCAGTACACGAGCTTACCGCCACTGTATATGGCATGCGCACATACCGAGCAAACTCCTGTTCAAACTCCAGAGTCTTAGGACCCATTGTAGTCCAGCCGCTTTTAATGGCTGCCACAGCCGCAGCGATATCATCATCATCAATATAGGGGACATGAAAAGGAATATTCATAGCATAGCCTTTTACACAGTGAATGATTATTTATATTTTCGGAAGGAAATGGTGGCAGGAATATGAAAAAAGGCGCTTTTAGTTGAATGGGGTCAGAGCACAAAAAAATAATGTTGACATGATTTAATGTATTTACATATAAAAGAGCCAGAGCCAAATAAGCAAGCGAGGTTTGCCATGATACACTACAAAACTATACTATTACTTTTTCTTGTAATCATAAGCCTAATTCCTTCCACTGTATTTGCAATTGCTGATATTGCCGTTATGGGTGGCTATACACCTTATGGGAAAATAGAGTTTTATGACCAGGAGTATGACTCACTAAAAGGATTTAATTACGGTATTATGGGTCATCTCAATGTTGATACTGAAGTTATCATGTTTGGATTTGGATTTTATTTCCATGGTGAACGCTTGCATTACACCTTTAATGGCAATACAAGGGATTTTACCGTCAAACAATCATGGGGGCCTGATATTATCATCATGGTTACTGCAAGTGATGTAATCGCCCCGTATATCAGAGCTGGCATTGCTGTTTTGAGTGAACTTAAATACGATTATGGATATGACAAAAAAGAAAAAACTAGATTTTTTAACAGTGGATGGTGGGCTATTGGTTCAGGTATTCATATCACAGAACAGATTCTAGTGTTTGGTGAATTGCAACGTCTTTCCATGTCCCATGACAATGAACATTCAGCAAAACGATATACAATAAATGCAGGAGCAATGTTCAATTTTTAAATTTGGTGTACAATTTCTTCTAAAAATCCTTTAAATTTTATTTTTCATATACCACCAATCCCTTCTTTTTTATTGCATCAGCAAACCTGCAGCGCTCCAGCTCTATGATATCAACCTCTCTATCCAATAGGTCCTCCAGTTGAGTCATTACCGCAAAATAATCTTCATGTAACCCTTCAACTGCAATGTCAATATCAGAAAATTCAGTAAACTGCCCTTCATTAAGTAAAGAACCAACAATATATACCCTTTTAACGTTTTTTGTCTTAAAAAAAGATTGCAACGAACCAACGGTTTTTTGCAAAAAAATTTTTCGTAATTCTTCTTTTTTCAAATACTTTTGTTTATTAATGGATTCCCACAGTGAAATTGAATAGTGCATATGTACCCATATTACATTATGTTTATATAAATAAAATTATGAATCAACGTTTATTATTCAAGAGTTACTTCAATAGAAATAAACTATAATTAAATTCATTGCAAAAAGTTTTTGTCCAGTGATAAACGAAAAGCATAAATAATTTATAATATAAATTAGATTAAAGTCAACCTAATTTTATAAACAAAATATAGTTCATTTACAGTATTTATTCCTTAAAAATAATTCAACATAAAAACATGTACACTCCCGCCGCCTTCGGCGGCGGGAGTGTACATTAATTATTATTTGTACATAAAGATATATTCAGGAATTAACAGCGATTTATTTATATAATATTATTACCAATCAACCTCAATCAATTAAATACACAATACGATATAAATGCCTTCACATACTATCAGTAACAATAATATTCGGTCAAACAATGCATTATATCAAGATAATGCCCTACATAAACCAGAAAAAAGTGTGTTTTGTTTCACCATCTTTCTCAACATATTTATATAAGCCTTTCAGAATTGAAAATTTTACAAACCCTGTTGCTTCCACTTCATAGTTCCACAATATACCCCACAAACTCCCCACTGAATGATACAATCTAACAGGCTCTTTCTTTTCATCAAAAAGTATACCTAACAGTAACAGGCGCCTCCCATCATTTGAGGTAGTATTTTCATTATGGTAGTATAATAAACCCAATGCCCCTAAATCAAAAATTTCATTGTTTTCCCGGTAAAAACCACTGAGCAAAGCAGGCATAATTAATAAACGTGAATGATCATCACTATAGTAGTAATAAAGGGGAAGCACTTTATGGCTAAAGCCGTATGAATCTTTTTCAGCACCCACAAGCCATACTAATGCATCAACATCATAATTATTATATCTTTTATCATAATCATACTCAAACAATGCTCCCCACAGCAATCGCAGTTGTGTCAATTACGGCGTGAATTGTGTATCAATTGTTGTGAATATATATGAATATTCTTGTTTTATAATTTCCTGTGCATCAGAAAAATATATTTTGCGGTCATACAATAAAAAAACATCATCATGAATAAAATTTCTTGTTCTGTGCCTATAGTATCCAGCAATGAAAAGCGACTTTTCTTCATTTCCTTCTTTATATGCTAATCTGTTGTAATATGTTAACAATAGAGGAATACACAGCGTATAGTGTGAGGTAATGCCCTGTAACGTGCTTTTATAATACAATGGATTAATACTGACACTTTTAATAACGGCATCGTTTTGTATATATTCCTTGTTGTAATGCAGTAGAGAATATGAGCGCTTAGCAATATCTTCACCTTCTTTCCATGTTCTATACCAATACAGGGGGAATATCCTGAAGCCCTTTGCATCAGGTGAATAGTACCAGTTTATTAAAGGCCACAGTAGCGTCTTTTCATGGTAATCATTTTCCTTCCATTCATCCCAGTATATGTTTAAGGCATACGCTTTAAAATAGGAATCGCCTTTTTTCTGATAGCCATATAATGGGAACAGCACAAAATATTCCTGATCATCAGAAATATATGAGCAGTAAAATGGGAGCAATACAAAAAGCTTGTCCGCGGAAGACTCATCCCATGTAAGCCATGACAACGGCAGCAACCTGAAATGGCGCCTGCTGTCTGCTTTCTCAAATGCCATAATCCCAAAGCCAATTTTCCATCCCCAGAAAACTACAGAATCTTCGCGGCTTACTGTTTTCTTTTTTACAATCTGCGGATTTTCATGTTCATTTTTTTTAATAGCATCGGCGATAGTTACTGATAATTGGTCTTTGCCAGCAATGGCTTTTTCCTGCTTATTGGCTTGTTCCTCATCCACCTGCGATTGCAGGTTGCTATCGCTTACATTATTGTTAAATTGTTTTATTGGAATCCGTGATGAAAAGCTCCACATATCATATAGCCACGATATATCTGTATCAAGATACATGGTTTTGCCAGTGCCAATATCGATTGCAATATCCGGTGTAAAAACTCCTGTATATGTTTTCCGCGCATACCCTGTAATATTAATATGGATTGTAGTGTGTTCATCCTGATAATTATACACAAGCGGGAGTATGAGGCTGCCCTGGCTTTTTGTATTGCGCCACGAAAAGTATAGAGGAAGAAAATGTGTATAGTAGCTGTCAACGGTCTTGTCGTCAGGCTTATCGATGCTATGTGCATAGTGCTTGTTGTGATAGTACGGCCATATCCAGAGTATATCAGCATTGTGCGACCATGCATGGTAATGGAAAGCACCACATGACTTTCCTTCATCTTTTGTAATCGCAGGTCTGCAATAGAAAGGTATATAGTACCTGTACCCATATTCATTATATTCATGAAAAATTAATGGTGCTACCCACAGGGATTGCAATGAGCCTTTATGCATTTTCCAGTCAATTAACCATAATAGATTGGTATGAGATCTATCGCCACTATTGCTATGGTAAAAAACAGGAATTACAGGAAACCACAGGTTTTTATAAGCTATTGCATGTGAACTTTCTTTCGTAACAGTGCGGCTTCCAAAAAGCGGGGTGACATATTGTTTTGTTATATATGAATTGTTGCTGCTTTTCCATACTGCAAAAAACGGTAAAAAGTGATAGTAATAATCCCCATTAGCATGCTTATTATTGACATATACTGGCGTCAGCAATGATAGATACCCGTCATTGCCTTTTTTCCACATGACAACAGGAATAAACCATAAGCGGTTAACTCCACCAGTATCCCATGAATAATCCAGAACCCACAGTATATTTCTATGACCAGCTGAAGTACTGGCATGATGATAGGTAAGCGGTATGATTGGTGCCCAGAATATATATTCATTATTATCACTTTTTGTCTCATAATAAAACAGCGGTGTAATGCATTCTTTATATTCTGCTTTTTCAGATGTATAGGAATTATAATACGACAACAAGGGAATAAATAAAAAGTAGGTATTGTTATACTGCTTTTCATCAGGGTAATTATGCCTTTTACCCCACCAGAATAGCAATCCTAAAGATTTATTATATCGTACATCATTAATTGAAGAGTAATAGACTGGAAAAAGAATATACTTTGTAACTTCAGCTCTATCTGTCTTTATATATGTTAAAAGTGGGAAGATTACTGCTTTTTTTCGGTTGTCAATTTTACTTTTCAGGTGATAATATAATGGTAAAACTCTGTATGATGTGTACTTTGGGTAATCAGTATATTTATACAGCCACAGGACCATCAGTGAATAATGATTATCCCATTGTTCTTGCTCAATAAAAAGAGACTTTACAGGATACTTTTCCTCCTTTTCACTGCCAAATACATCATGTTCTCCCGCTTCAAGGTCTTCCCATTCAGCATATAATGGATTAGCACTACAATAAAACAGAACAACAATATTGAATACAATGGCAAAATAACTATTTTTCACAAGCTTGTTATTCTTCTTTATTGCCACTTTAAAAGCAATGCAATTTTTACTGTGAGTGCACTGACAGTAGCCCCTATAAATGTTCCCCACAATAAATCTAATACTGTTATAAGCACTGGCCATCCCTTGATTGTTGCCTGATTGGTAAGGTCATAGGTTGCATAGCACACAAGCCCAAAGAGTGCTCCTCCAATCAAACCATGCATAACCGAACCTGCTTTCACAGCCGGTATAATACAAAAATATTCTAAGCCAATGATAAATAGCAAATAAAAGGCGATAACAGCCCACCATACCACATCACCAAACAAATAACCTAAATAGTTTTTGTACATGTTTTTGGCTATAACACCCAACCATACAGCGTCAATGAGTAAAAATAAAACAAGTGCTACAATGTACATTTTGAAATAATTCATTGCGTCCTCCTTATATACATATCTTTATTCACATATAATAAAAAACTATACTATGCTTTAACAATATAATCAATCATTTAATTTTGCAAGCTTTGTATAAAGTTGTCTATATCTGCTTTATAAATAGCTTTCAACTTTAATGCATCTTCCAAAACAATATCCACTTTACGTTTATCTAATTCATACGAATACGCGTGCCTGAAAAAATGTCTGAATGAACGCAGGTTGTTCAACAGATGAAATGACTCATCTGATACTAATCGTGGTCGTATTCCATTAATAGTAATAGACATTCGTTTAAGTAATTCAAAATGATATTTGCTATTATCATCAACATTATTTTCAAATTCTCTGGCAATTATCTTAAATAAATCTTCAAATGCACAATACAGATTATGCAACTGATATCCAATATTTTCAACAACCCATTTGCCCCTTTTACTTTTTCTTTCTTCAATTTTACTATATATTGCTTCTATTATTTCTACCTGAGATCGCATAGTCGATTCTAACAGTATTAGCCGTTCTTTTTCCATGGTATACCTTCTTTTTGAATAATATCTTTCAACCTATTATGGTCCAGCTGAACTATATCCACATCCATTCCAATCCTCTCTGAAATGAACGACATCGCTTTGAAAAAATCTTTATCATCAAGTCCAATAAAACCAATATCAACATCCGATTGTTCTGAAAACAAATATTTCTTAGTAACAGAACCAAAAATATATGCTTCTTTAAACAGTATAATTTTGCTTAACTCTTCCAAAACACTTTGTAACTTATGTAATGTATAAATCCTGTAGTTTTCTCTTTCTTCTTTTTTTCTGTGCAAGACACTATCAATAATTTCAGTTGTAAATCTGGCCATTTTATTCCTGTTATTTTAATACAAGTATATTTATAATAATATAATTTAAAAGATGGAAAGTCAAGTATATTCAAAAATTAGATTTTCTCGTCACGATAAGGAAGGCAGCATTGCATATTTTCTTGTATGAGTGGATAATTTAAGTGATTGCCCAATAAAGATTCTTTATGCTATGTAATGGATATTAATTTTATAACATAGAGCACACTAAAGGCTTAAATGAAACTCTTCAATATGATTCTGCGGTAATTTCCCTATAGTTACCAGCGAATATTGAGCATTATCTAAAACCCTGTGGGCAACCCGCATAAAATCATCCATTGTTACCGTTTGTATATTTCGTACTATTTCCTTGAAGGTAAATTGCTGGCCAAAAACCATCTCATTTTTTGCAATATGGCTCATACGCACCTCAGTACTTTCAAGGCTTAACGCCATGTTGCCAACAAGGTAACTCTTTGCATCTGAAAGCTCTTCTTCTGATATTCCCTGTGTTAACAGCTGCTTGCACTCATTTGCTATTAATTGTAACAGCTTGTTATACTGTGAAGGAGCTGTCCCGCAATAAATGCCAAATACACCAGTATCCATAAACGATGAATGAAAACAATAAATACTGTAGCACAATCCTACTTTTTCGCGGATATTCTGAAAAAGGCGCGATGACATACTCCCGCCTAAAATAGTATTAAATAAATAAAAAGCCCACCTGTCCTCATCTACTTTACTCAGACCATCAGTACCAATACACAGGTGTATCTGCTCTAAGTCTTTATCCAGGTGTGCACGTAATTTGCGCTCATACTGTGGTGGTGCAGGAAGCTTTGTAGTATTTGTGGCTATACAATCCTTAAAGAAATATTTTTCAACAATCTTCCGGGCTTCTTCTATATTAAAATTTCCAGAGATAACAAAAAGGCACTCATCATCAGTATAATGATGATTATAAAACGCAACAATATTGTCTCTATTAATGGAGCCTATTGTCTCAAAGCTGCCCAGTATTGAATGCCCTAACGGGCTGTTATAAAACATCGTTTCCATAAAAAGATCATGGATATGCTCATCAGGAGTGTCTTCATACATTTTAATTTCTTCAATGACTACATTTTTTTCTTTTTCTATTTCTTCATCATCAAATTTTGAATTCAGATATGTGTCTGATAATATCTCAATAGCTAGTTCTAAATAATCTGAAATGACATTGATATAATAGCATGTATATTCACGGTTTGTTGCAGCATTATGCTGTCCACCAACCCTGTCCACCAGGCGAGCAATATCCTTTGCACTGTATTTATCTGTGCCCTTGAAAAGCATATGCTCAATGAAATGGGCATACCCCATTTCATTGGCTTTTTCGTGTCGTGAGCCCACCTTAATCCACAAGCCACACGACACTGAAACAACATTATCAATAGGCTCAAGCAAAACCGTGAGGCCGTTAGGAAGTTTAAATTTATGTACCATGTTTCGAACTAATGCTTCTTCATAGCGTCTTTGCGACTTAAGTTGATGCGTCCCTGCTCATCAATGCCAATAACCTTGACCAGCACCTCATCACCTTCGTTTAGAATATCCTTTACCTTTTCAACCCGTGAATGGTCAAGTTTGGAAATATGAACCAGCCCCTGTTTGCCGGGCAATATTTCTACAAACGCTCCAAAGTCAGTAATCCGCTTTACAATTCCTTTATAAATAGCACCAACTTCTACATCTTCCACTAATCCTTTAATGGAAAGTTGCGCCTTTTCAATGGAATCCTGTTCATTGGCGGAAATGAATATGGTACCATCAGGCTCAATATTAATATCAGCACCTGATTCCTCTATAATCTTCTTGATTACCCTTCCACCGGGCCCAATCACTTCGCCAATCTTTTCAATTTCAATCTTCATAACGGCTATTTTTGGTGCATGGGGCGATAGTTCCTTAGCAGGCTCTGATATTACTTCATTCATCTTTTCTAAAATATAGAGCCTTCCTTCCTTTGCCTGCTCTAACGCTTTACGCATTATCTCGGTTGTGATGCCTTCAATCTTGATGTCCAGTTGAAATGCGGTAATACCGGTTGCAGTTCCTGCCACCTTAAAATCCATATCACCTAAATGGTCCTCAATGCCCTGAATATCGCTCAATATGGCATAGTGGTCGCCTTCCAAAATTAAGCCCATTGCAATACCGGCAACCGGCGCCTTCATGGGCACACCAGCATTGAACAATGCCAGCGAACCTGAACACACTGTGGCCATTGATGACGAACCGTTAGACTCAAGAATCTCCGAAACGACACGGATGGTATAGGGGAATACATCTTCATCTGGGATAGCATATTCCAGTGCGCGTTCAGCCAACATGCCATGGCCAATCTCACGGCGGCCAACCCCACCAACCCTTCCAATCTCGCCAACGCTGAATGGTGGGAAGTAATAATGGAGCATAAACCGTTTATAAGATTCTTCCATTAGGTCAATGCTATCAATACGCTGGGAATCAGCAACGGTTCCCAATGTAACTATCCCCAAACTTTGCGTCTGGCCACGGGTAAAAAGTGCCGAACCATGTGCGCGCGGCAAAATGCCAATCATGATATCTATTGGCCTGATGTCTTTAAGGCCCCTGCCATCAGCACGTTTTCCTTCATTTAAGATGCGTGAGCGCACCACCTCGGCATCCAGGTTGTCCACAATTTCAGGAACCAGCTTAATGGTATCTGGGAATTGCTCCTGCAACTGTCTGGTTATTGTTGTAATAATAGCGTCTTTTGCCTGCTCACGTGCCTTCTTTTCATGAACTTCTTTTAACTGTTCTATATCGGCAAAATATCGCTCTCTGACAATTTTTTCCAGTTCCTTATCGCTTAATTTTGGCTCATAGGGCATTATTGGCTTGCCACATGCTTCTTTTAATGCTTCCTGCACTTCACAAAGCTTAATGATATTTGCATGGGCAAATTCAACAGCTTCAATCATCTCATCTTCGGATAAATTCTTTGCCTGACCTTCAATCATGGTAACTGCTTTTTTAGTTCCAGCCACAACAAGGTCAATATCGCTGTGTTCCATTTCCTGAAAGTATGGATTAATCTTCCACTGCCCATTTATCCTGCCAACCCTTACTGCCCCAACAGGTCCCTTAAAAGGAATGCCTGATATAATGAGTGCAGCTGATGTTGCATTAATTGCCAGCACATCCGGCTGATGTTCTCTGTCAGCAGAAAGCACATAAATAATAACCTGCACCTCATTGACAAAATCTTCAGGGAAAAGAGGGCGTATGGGCCTGTCAGCCAACCTGCTTGTTAAAATTTCTTTATCGCTTGGCCTGCCTTCACGTTTGATAAATCCACCGGGTATCTTACCCGCTGAGTAATGCTTTTCCCGGTAATCAACTGTCAATGGGAAAAAATCCTGCCCTTCCACAACCTTCTTTGATGCAACAGCCGAAGCAAATACTATTGTTTCACCACATGATACTGCCACGGCACCATCCGCTTGCTTTGCAAGTATTCCGGTATTAAACAGGATTACATCATCTCCAATTTGTGCTACAAATTCCTTATTCATTGTATAATCCTTAACTACTAATTTTAAATTCTTTTGTACCCTTTACCTTCGTATACCAAGTGATTTGATCAGTTCTCTGTACTTTGTTAAATCCTTCTTTTTAAGATAATCAAGAAGCCTTCTTCGTTTGCCTACAAGTTTCAGTAAACCCCTTCGTGAATGGTGGTCCTTAACATGTACTTTGAAATGTTCGGTCAGATGGTTAATCCTCTCAGTTAAAAGGGCAATTTGAACCTCTGCTGATCCGGTGTCCTTTTCATGCAGCTGGTATTTGTTGATAATCTCGCTTTTTTCTGCCATACGACTTTTTAGTCCTCCTTACAATCACTATATTCTAATTTATTGTATTCACTGTAAGCCTATAATTCACAGTGCTATTTGCATTCAAAATCAGTCAAGAAATAAATTATAAAAAGGGGGAACGCCTTTTTATTTTATTGTACCAATTTTATCAAGCTCTTCAATAAAAACTTTTTTGCACCTGTATCCCTTTTCGTCTTTAACAGCCAACGCCACAAGGTGCTCGGTGCCTTCTGGCACCACCCTGAATATATCGCTACCGGTTTCATGCGTAATATCATCATAGCTAAGTAGTTTGCCATGTTTAATCTTTATCAAAGAATCTTGTTTTACCGCTATAAGCCCAAAACCTTCAAGTGCCCTGAAAGGCGTGTATATCCCACGCATATCTCCAATGTTTTTGTGCGATAGCTCAACGCACTGTTCCATTGTCATTGTCTCAGCAACGCTAAAATTACCAATGGCAATTCTTCGCAAGGCTATAACATGAGCTAACGAGTGCAATCGCAATCCCATATCACGCGCCAATGCCCTGATATAGGTACCCTTACTACATGTAATATCAAGTGTTAGCTGTGAACGTTTTGCATCATAATCAAGCACTGTAATTTTGTGAATATGGACTGGTCTAGGAGCTATCGCCACCGATTCACCCTTGCGTACCCTATCTGATGACCTCTTCCCATTAATTTTGATGGCTGAATAATCCGGAGGAGCCTGCATGATTTCCCCTGTAAAATAGGTTTGAATACAAGACTCTATATCCTCCAATGTGCACTGAGCATTGCTTTTTGCAATAACCTGTCCCTCACTGTCATGTGTGTCAGTTGCCACACCCAATTGCATGGTGGCAATATATCGCTTGTCCATACCCATAAAAAACGGAACCAGCCGTGTTGTCCATCCTAAGCAGACAATTAAAAGACCTGATGCAAATTTATCCAGCGTACCTGCATGGCCACACTTTTTCACTTTCAATTTTTTCCTGATGCTGTGAATAGTATCAAACGAAGTATAACCCGTAGGCTTGTCTATAAGCAACACGCAATCCTTTATGTGAGGGGCATTCATATTTTAGTTATCGCTGCTTCCGCTATTATTCTTTGAAGATTCTTTTTCTAATTTTTCCAGAAGGTTGACCATATCCACACCCTTTTCAATAGATGTATCAAGATGAAAACGAATTTCAGGAATAGTGCGGATACTCAGTGCTTTTCCAACCCTGTATTGTATAAACCCGCGTGCAGATTGCAATCCCATCAATGTCTTTTTCTTGTCATTGTCATCACCTAACACCGAAACATACACATCTGCATATGCATAATCCTTACTCAACTCAACATTTGTTACTGTTACAAACCCAATGCGCGGGTCTTTAATCTCTGTTACTATTAACGTCCCAACAAGTTTTTTTATCTGTGTCTCTAATTTCTGTTTTCTGAAACTCATTTTCCCGGTTTATCCTCGTGAGGAATCCTCCAATTTCTTTTTTATCTCAATAATCTGGTATGATTCAAAGTTATCCCCTTCCTTGATATCATTATAGTTCTCAAGAGTAAATCCACATTCCTGACCTGCCTCAACTTCACCTGCATCATTTTTAAACCGTTTCAACGAATTCAGCTTACCATCATATACAACAACACCATCACGAATAAGCCTGATGTTATCACTGCGCTTTAAGCGCCCTGTTAACACGATAGCTCCTGCCACCGTTCCAACCTTGCTGATTTTGAAAACTTGCTTAACCTCACCGGTTGATGTGATCTCCTCTTTCATTTCAGGCGACAGCATGCCTTCCATGGCTGCCCGTACATCGTTAATGGCATCATAGATGATATTATAATATTTAATTGAAACACTTTCTTTCTCAGCTATTTCTGCAACCTTTGCTGATGGCCTTACCTGATACCCTATAATGATGGCATTTGAAGCAGAAGCCAACATAACGTCGGACTCATTAATACCGCCTGTTGCAGCATGTATTACCTTTACACGGATATCACCCGTGGAAAGCTTCTGTAACGAATCGCGTAATGCCTGAACTGAACCGTCAACATCTGCTTTGATAACTATCTTGAGTTCTTTGATCTCTCCTTCTTTAATCATCGTATTGAGATCTTCTAAGGTGACCTTCTTTATCTTCTGGGCACTTTCAAGCCGTACCAGCTCCTGGCGTTTTTGAGCTATCTGCCGTGCATATTTTTCTGATTCAACTACCTGCAAAGGATCTCCTGCTGATGGCACTCCACTGATACCAAGAACTTCAACTGGCATTGAAGGCGTGGCTTCATATACCTGTTCTCCTGTATCAGCAAACATTGCACGCACCCTTCCCGAATACAGCCCAACCACAAATGGATCACCCACATGCAATGTACCATTCTGAATCAATACTGTTGCAATAGGGCCTCTTCCTGGGTCAAGTTTAGATTCAATAACAACGCCTTTTGCTCTTAGTTTAGGGTTGGCCTTAAGCTCCAGCATCTCTGCCTGTATTAATATCAATTCCAAAAGTTCATTAATGTTTATTTTTTGCTTGGCGCTTATTTCAGCAAAGAGTGTTGTGCCGCCCCATTCTTCAGGTATGAGTTCGTATGCGGTCAACTCTTGTTTTACTCTGTTTGGATTTGCCTCAGGCAAATCAATTTTATTGATTGCTACTATAATAGGCACATTTGCTGCTTTAGCATGATTTATTGCTTCTATTGTCTGAGGCATAACACCATCATCTGCTGCTACAACCAATACAACTATGTCGGTTACACTGGCACCACGCGCACGCATGGTGGTAAACGCTTCATGACCAGGTGTATCAAGAAAAGTAACATATTTATCCTGAACCTTGACTCTATATGCACCAATATGCTGTGTAATGCCACCATGTTCGGTTGCTACAACATTGGTTTCGCGTATTGCATCCAGCAATTTTGTTTTACCATGGTCAACATGCCCCATAACAGTAACAATAGGGGGCCTAGTCACATAATCTTCTGGCTTATCCTCTTCATCTAATTTAATAACAGTCTCTTCATACAACGAAACAACCTTAACTTCAGTACCATATTCACTTGCCAGTATGGAGGCTGTATCGGCATCTATGACCTGATTGATTGTTGCCATAACGCCCATTGACATAAGCTTTGCTATCACTTCACTGGCTTTAATATTCATCTTTTTAGCCAGATCGCCAACGGTAATTGTCTCGGTAATTTCAATTTCCTTTGGAGCAACAGCTTCACGAGGCTGTGATTCTTTTTTTCGCTTAAGGAGCAATAATTTTTCCTCAAGCTCTTCCTTCTCTTTTTTTAAGAAACGTTTATCTTTTTCCTTATCTTTCTCTTTAGCTTTTCCCTTGTCTTTCTGGCGTTTTTGCAAATCCACTACTTCTTTATCAATAACCGGAACATCCCTTTTTTCAACTATTGCTGGCGCATGTTGCCTATCAGACCTTTGTTCCTTTTCTTCTACCTTTGGCTTTTGCTTATCATCTTTCCTGAAATCTTTTCTGGGGAATCTGTCCTTAGGCCTACCATGCCTTTCTTTTTTATCAAAACGCTCTTTTCTTTCTTGCTTATCTTTTTCCCTGGCCACCGTCTCAGCCTGGGGTTTTCTTTCTGCTACCTCCTTATCTACTTTTTGCTCAGCTGCTTGCACACCAGCCTCACCTTCTTTCTCCTCGGCTTCTTTTTTTAGTTCTTTTGCAACATGTACTTTTCTTTTCAGCTTTATTTTCTTCTTTAATTCTGCCTGCTGAATAAGTTTCTTGGCTTCCTGAGCTCTCTGTTCTTTGATTATCTGAATCTTCTTTTCTATAAGAAAAACATCATCGTTTGCCAGTTCAGACTGTTCATCTGCACAGGGAACGCCAAGATCCTTACAGATCTTTATAACATCATCTGTTGAAACATGATTTTTTGTTGCCACATCAATAGCTTTCATTAACAAATCCCTATTAGATTAAAATATAAGCCTGTACTTACGCCATATCAACGGAACAGAATAATCCGAGAATCCTGCCCTGCAGGCAATAGGCTTTCCCCGCTTGTTCAATTGGTATTATCCACACTATTCTGGCTTATCTTCCTGCTTGCCTTCCTGTTCATCTTCATAATCTTCATCTTCAAAGTCAACATATTCTTGTATTATATTAATTATCTTCTGTGCCGTCTTTTCACCAATACCATCAATATTCATGAGATCCTCTACAGATTTTTCAACCAGATCCTCAACTGAGAAAATGCCACCCGCTTCAAGGAGAGTAATGGTTCGGGCATCAAGGCCTGGCAATTCTTCTAGCGGTGTTTCACCTTCTGATGTGGTTGCAAATAGCTGCTCAACTAATGCACGAGATTCACTTGAACTTAAGAATTCACGATATTGGTCCTCAGTCTTGATATCTATATTAAACCCACACAATTTGGCAGCCAGCCGTGCGTTATGGCCGTTTTTACCAATAGCCAGGCGGTACTGGTCATTGTCCACAACAGCTATTATCCCGCCATCCCTGGTTTCAATAATTTCTTTAACCTTTGCCGGAGTCAGCGCATTTGAAGCCATTACCTTTTTATTTGGGGAATATTCTATAACGTCAATCTTTTCACCTTCAAGCTCACGGACAATTGATTGGATCCGCACTCCTTTCATCCCAACACATGCACCCACGCTATCAATATCATCTCTGTCACTGGTTACAGCAACCTTGGTGCGCAATCCTGGTTCACGCACAATATTTACAATTTTTACTATACCATCATATATTTCGGGTATTTCCATCTCAAAAAGTTTTTCAACAAATTTTGGATTCGCTCGAGAAAGCACCACACTGGGCCCTTTGCTGTTTTTCTGTACATTCAGCACTATGGCTTTAACCCTGTCGCCAATTTTATAATGTTCCAGTGGTGACTGCTCACGTGCAGGAATTATACCCTCAGTTTTCCCTAGATCAATATAGAGTGCTTCTTTTGTTTTACGCTGTACATAACCATTAATTAATTCATTTACCTTGTCTTTATACTCATCATAAACAATATTTTTTTCTGCCTCTTTAATCTTTTGCAAAATGACCTGCTTTGCTGTCTGTGCGGCTATGCGCCCAAACGTTTCAAGCGGGTTTTCTTCCACAATGATTTCATCGCCAAATTTTGCATCAGGTTTAATCTTTTGAGCTTCTTCCAGCGATATTTCTTCAGCATAATTTTTAGGCACCCGTACCACCATTTTTCGCGAAATAATCTTTACGGTATTTTTTTCTCTATCAAAGGTAATATCTACAGGTTTGGTAATGCCATACTGTTTCTTATACGCAGACAGCATCGCTGACTGAACTATCTCCTCAATCATCTCACGGGTTATTCCTTTTTCAGTAGCAATCTGATGCAGCGCTTCAAAAAAGTTTCCACTCATACTGTTCACCTTTAGTAATCTAGATTTGCTTTTATGATTTGGCCATATGAAAGAGTCAATACTTTATTGGTTTCATTAATAGTTACTATCTCCCCATCAATCCCGGTAAGCGTGCCTTTGAACGTTTTGCGGACATCATTCTCCTGGTAAATACCTTTAACGGGCGCTCCTGTAAACCGTAAAAAGTCATCAATAGTTCTGAGCTCCCGCTTTATTCCTGGTGAAGAAATTTCAATAATATAGTCATCAAGAACCTGCCCTGTATCTATACGATGGGATAACTCCTTGCTGAACTTTTCACAATCAAGATGCGATATGCCATTAATATGGTCTATCTTAACTGTAATGCGCGGCGTCTTCCCATGCAAAACAAGAACACTGTCATAAATACTGTAGCCCAGGTCATGAGCAACATTATTAATTATTATCTCCAGGCTTTCATTGAGTTTCATTGTGATGCTCACGGTTTTGATATATAAAAATGACTAAAAAAAAGAGTGGCTTTTGCCACCCGCTTTACACACAATCTTTAACAATAAAGCAGAAAACCAACTACCTCAATTAATCAATATAGTATCATATGCTTACAATTTCAAGCTTTTTTTTAACTTTACATTCTTTCCAAAAAAAATTCTGATTTACATAATATGTCTTAATAGTATATATTTTACCTGCAATAAATCCCTGTATAAAGGTACCATATGGAACGTGATATTTTGCAATCAATTAAACTGGAACTTACCAAAAATCTCAAATTTACACCATACTTGCGAATATGCCTCCATCCTTTTATTGCACAATCAAAAACCGATATTGCGTATAACATCCTGGGCGCAGAATTATCTGCAGAGCCAGTTATTCGCTTCAGCGCAATACGTACAATTACACAACATAAACTGCCAGGATTCACAGACTTTTTCCATGATTTATTCCAGCAATCAATAACTGATGATGAAAAGACCCAAATCTGCATGTATCTAGCAAGCTATGGGAATAATCAAACAGTAGAGACTCTCACCAATTATATTTTGCAGAATTTCAATAAAGAGTCAAGCTATACAATTGTAATCCAGTGCTTAGAAACACTGAGATTATTAGGGCATCCTGATAATACTCTGCTTACCACTTTGAAAAGTATCATTAATGAGGCAGGCATACATGAGGTAATCCGGTACTATGCAATACGAACATTATCAATTTACAATGATATCCATGTACTTGATTCATTAATTAATCAGAATGAATATACTCTGTTGGGGATCTTTGATGCAATTTCATTTATGAGCAACTATTGTATTACTCAAAGGGCTCAAAAAAATGGAGCATCAGGTACATCAAATGAAGAAAACCTTATTATTGAAATCAGGGTCTTTTTATCCAAGATGCTACCCCAATTTGATGAATTTTCAACCAGTGTAAAAATTTCCTGTTTGAACGCTCTTATTGCGTCTAAGCACAGAGAGACCAATGATTATATATTAAAAATACTCAATGGCAATAATGAAAATGAAAAAGAAGAACTACTCCTTTTACTCCAGCATACCATCATGTTCTTACGGGATCCGGAACCTTTGATACGGTCCCTCATATCATTTGGCACAATATCGCCACATCATAATACAATAATTATTGATACCATCATAAACTATTTCCAATCGTTTCAGAACGACAGAACCAGTACATTATTAAAGGATAAGCTTTTTAATTATTTTACTGTTACATTGGATTCATTTTTTGAGCTATATAGGAAAAACTACATGATATCCGACGTAGAAGAAAAAAACTACCCCGAAATCTTCAGGGGAGTCAGAAATTTTATACTATTAAAGCTCAGCCCACAAATTTTGAACAGAATCATTCACCATCTTAAAAATGAAAAAAATGATGAAATACATAAAATTATCACTCTTTTGACCACATACATACCTTTTATCGACAGCTCTACAAGAGAAACATTTTCGTCACTAGTTGAAATGCTCTATGACAGTGATCCCAAAAGCAGGGAAATTACTGCATCACGGTTAGAAACAATTGACTTCGAAAAGCGATTTTTGCAGGAACGAATTGTCAGGTTATGCAATATAATAGCAACGTTAAATATTCAATCAGCTGCGACCCTTCTTGTAAAAATTTATAATTATCTAAAAAAGTATCGTGATGAAAAACTATTTGATGCCTGTATACACACATTATCGTGTATGCGATATCCTTATATGCTGGGAGAACTGGAATTAATGTTATTATCAGGCGACCGTAATGACCAGCTTTTCTCACTCAAATACCTTGAGCATTATACAGACCAGCAGGCAGCTTCTATTCTTTTTGAACTTTTGAAGAATACGGCAAACCTTGACCGTGAGGTAATGGTTAAAGCCCTACATCTGCTATTACAGACAGAAACCACTCAATACAAAAATTCAACCGAAATTCTCACAAATATTATACTGACAAACAATGATATAGCCATTAAGCAATCCGCCATTCTTAATATTGGCCACTGCGGCAATGAAAAAGAAATGGAATGGCTCATCACACTTTTTGCTGAAACAAATGAAATTCCTTTAAAAGAAACAATATTACAGGCAATAGGAAGCATTATCCCGCGGTTAAGGGATTTTAACAAACGGGCATTGGCTCAGTTTCTCTTAGATTGTATGAAAGAATCAGGAATTCGCATCCGTATATATGCATGTGCAATATTATTACAGCTCAACAACAAGGATGTTGAACGGTATATCAAAGAAATGTTAATCATAAAAAATAGAGACATCCAGATAGAAATGCTGTATATATTTCATAATTATAATTTACCCGAATTTTCATATTTTCTATTATCCTTATTAAAGGAAGAATATGCAATTGGCTATGAAACAATAGCACAATTACAGAATGTACCCGCTGAAATTTCTGATGACATTGTCAATTTTATTGGCAACTTGTATAGAAAAAATGGCATTGACATTTCTCAGCCCACACTTCCATTAACAATCAAACCCGGCAAAATAGACACAATAAACGATTTCTTCATTGTTACCATTAGGATATATGGAAAAGCAAATCCCGTTTTGCTTGAAGAACTTGTGACCTCACTCAATACTATTCAATCTCTCATCCTAAGCCACTGCAAAAAAAACAACCTTATCATTCATGCCCTTTTGCCTGATTCAATTACAGTGTATTCCAATAATCCTTTGAATGTTGCTGATGCCCTCATTGCTATCACTCAAAGTATAGAGCAGCATAATCTTACATCACACACACCATTTAAAGCAATTATTCAATCCTATAATGCAAGGCTAATACAAACCGGGCAGGATATTGTAATAGTATCTGATGAAAAATATACCCATGATATTCTGCACAACTATGCCATTATAGATGAAAATCTTAAATCCTACATTTATAATGAATTTACCTGTAATCCTTTGCCACATATACTTGCCAATCCTTTACATATTCCACTGTACTATCTATCCAACAAAAAGAATTCACTGATTGAAGCTCAGAAAGCTTTAGACCAGATTATTCTGAATGAAAAGACAAAAAAAGAAAAGGAACGTGAACTGCTTGAAGAAATAAAAAAGAGAAAGCTTACCATTCAATCACAGGGCTCTGCTGATTATCTTGCAACCCTTGAAAGAGTGAACGGGATCCTGCGTAGCGAAATAAATGAAATTAATAAATATATACAAAAAAGAAGCACCGATAGAGAGCTCAACACCCAGGTTTCTAGGATGCTTGAAAATTTGCAGAAAAAAATATTTTTGGAGATATCGAATTTTATTATGAAGTGATCTTTATCCTTCAAGGTTCTTGCTTATAAAACCTGGCACATTATTATTCAACATGTTCCAATTCGGCAAATTGACGCGAAAGATTCATCTTATGTTCTATCAGTGCATACGAATGGGTAATGAAGAAAACATCATTTTTAAACTGCAATAATTTTTCATATTGCTCATACGCAGTTTTATAATCTTTTAACTTGAATGAGCTTTCAGCAAAATAGTAATGATATGCTTTGTCATAATCCGCTTTTGCAACATCTACTGATTTCAGCCAGATAAGCGCTTTATAATATTCGCCTTTTTTAAAATGGATTTTTGCAAAGCCTATCACCGCATCGGGATACTGCGGATTAATTTTTAAAGCAGCATCAAAATACCTCTGAGCCAATTCAAGCTGATCCCGCTGTACATAAATATTCCCTATTTTTATTATCGCCTTTAATTCCTTACGGTTAATCTGCAAGGCTTTTCTAAAATAAATTAGCGCATCGCCTTCTCGCCCTGTTAATGCATACAGCTCACCCATCAAAATATATATCTTTGGATTTTCAGGAACAATGTGCATAGCCTTTTCAAGGTATACACGTGCAGCATCGTATTCCCTTTTGCGCATACAGGCAATACCGCAATTATATAGAAATGGATAAAACAGGGGAGCATGCTTCAAGCCTTCTTGAAATATCTCTATTGCATCGTCAAGATCATTGGCTACAAGCTTGTCAGCACCTTTATTATTATGCAAAGCTGCCTCAGTGTTGCCTGTGCAAAAAAGGACACCATCCTTTTCATAAATGCTATATTTTGGATTTTGTGCGATAGTTACTGTCAATTCATCTTCTGCAAAACAAAAGTTACAAGATAGAAAAATAACTATTGCAGTCTTCAATGGTAGAGAAAACATGCTACCCTTGCTCCATTTACAGTAACTGTTGCAGGATATGCTTCCCTGCACACAGGCATTGCAAACTGGCACCGTGGATGAAAATGGCACCCCTTTGGAGGATTTTCAGGCGAAGGGATCTCACCCTTAACAACTGAAAATGAATGTTTGGAAGGTTTTATATCTGGAATTGAATCTATTAAACTCTGTGTATAGGGGTGAAGCGGCTTTTTATAGAGTTTATCGGATACATTTTCTTCAACAATTTTGCCAAGATACATAACCCCCACCTTGGTGCTTATATGTTTTACCACTGCTAAATTATGAGCAACAAAAAGATATGCCACCCCTAATGTTTCCTGAATATCGCGCAATAAATTTAAAATCTGCCCCTGTATTGAAACGTCAAGTGCCGATATTGGTTCGTCAAGAACAACAAATGAGGGGCTCAATGCAAGAGCCCGTGCAATGCAAATTCGCTGTCGCTGACCTCCACTAAATTCGTGTGGATATCGTGATGCATAAGCCGGATCAAGGCCAACCATTTTTAGCAGATTATACGTTTTTTCTTTTACTTCCTCTTTTGTAAAGTTTTCGTGGATACGCAGCGATTCGGAAATAATCTTTTCAACAGTCATACGTGGATTAAGCGAACCATACGGATCCTGGAATACTATCTGCATATTTTTCCTGAACTTCCGCAAAGTATCTTTTGGTAATGTATGCAATGGTGTATTCAAAATAACTATCTCCCCACTGTCCGGTTCAATGAGGCGCAGCAATGTACGTGCCAGGGTTGTTTTCCCACATCCACTTTCACCAACAAGCCCATAGGTGGTTCCCTTAGTAATAGATAAACTTACTCTATCAACTGCTTTAACAATGGATTTCTTCCCAAAAGCGCCTTTTTTCATGGTGAAAGTCTTAACAACATCCTGCACCCAAACAACATAATTGTCTTTTTCCATTATTAAATAATTATCTCCGTTAAAAAAAGATTTAATTTTGAGGTAGAACAAAACATTCTGTGTTGTGATAAAACCATCCGAAAGGTTCATTGTCAATATAAAAAAATTCACAGTTAATTCCTAAATGCATTTTTACTACAAATAATAATAAATATAAACTCCTGCTGCCTCCGGCAAAGGGGGATTGACTTGTTTTTATATCAAATTATTTTTAATGAATAAATACTGAAAATAATTGAATAATTACCTGTTTTGATTAATATTGTTATTGTGTACGTACTATTTTCCAAAGTAATGAATATGCATACTATGTATAAAATTAATTTACTATAAAAAACAAAGGAGCACAAGTGATATGGGAAATGTACTATTAAATAAAATTTATTCGTTTCTATTATTATTCACACTTTTGATGAATGTAGGCTGTGCTACTATATATCAGCAACAAAAGAAAAAAATGAATGAGAATTATTATGAAGGCATACAACTATATAAAAAGGGAAATTATGCACAGGCAAAGGAACGTTTTGAAACAGTGCTTTCAATTGACCCGGAGCACACTGGTGCACGCCAGTATTTAATTATTACCACAGAAGCTTTGCAGAGACGTGCCCAAAAATACTATGATGCTGGGATGAATTATAAGCGTAAGGGTGATTTAGAGAACGCATTACTACAATTTCTGGAAGCTGAAAAACGTGACCCTGGTTATAAAGATGTTAAAACTCAAATTGCAAATATCCGTAATTCAAATTATGCCCAGAAAAAATATGACAATTACTTTACCACTGCCAAAAAGCAATTTGACAAAAAAGAATATATTGCTGCTTACAAAAGTGCAAACAAGGCAGAGTTATACAACCCTGACAGCCTGGAATTGGCAACTTTAAAAACACGGATAAATAATCAATTAGACAATGCTTCCTATCCCTATACTTCAAAAGCTGAGGAAGCACGTAAAAAGAATAAATTTGAAGCAGCAAAAACATACTGCAACAAGGCACTAAAAGTTAACCCCTGGGATGAAAAAGCAAGGAACATCCTTAAAGATATAAATAGAATGGAAAATCTCAATGAAATGTATGCCAATGGTGAAAAAGCATATAGTAAGGGCGACCTTATTGCCGCTTACCGTTTATTTAAACGGGTAGATAATGAAGAGCCCGGGTATCGCAATACTTCTAATTACTTATCAACCATAAAATCAAAACTGGAAGGCAATATTAACACCTACTATAATAACGGTGTAACCTATTATGAACAGGATAATTTTGAAGCAGCTATTGCTGAATGGGATAAAGTGCTTTTAATTGACCCGGACCATCAGAAAGCTCGGGAATACCGTGAAAGAGCGGTAGCCAAACTTGAATTGCAAAAAACATTACGATAACAATGCCATACTAAGATACTGTCATCTCTTGAAATTGGCTATGCTGGGGATAGAGCATTATATTTTACACAACCTTTTGTAAAGCCTTTCCTGACACCAATTGCTTGATTCCCTCATCAAGCCCTTCAAGGGTAAGTTCAAACATGGGGAAGATATTTTTAATCATGCGTGTGGTTTGTATATAATCCCATGAGCGCTTTGGAATTGGATTAAGCCATATTGAATGCCTAAATGTTTCACGTAATCGTTGCAGCCACACAATCCCGGGTATGTCATTGTGGTACCAGTAATCGATTGCTCCGTTTACCCATGTAAGCTCTGAAGGAGCCATCTCAGCATCACCAACAATGATAAGCTTATAATCTTTATCAGCATTCTTTAAAAAATCGGCTGTGCTGATGGATTCTGAACGCTCAATATCTTTCCATAAATCCTGATAGACACAATTATGGAAATAATAATACTTTAACTTGCTTATCTGGGAGGATGCAGCTGAAAAAAGGCGTTCAACAAGACGTGCATATGGCGTCATTGAACCGCCAACGTCCATAAGCAATATAAGTTTGGAAGCTTTTTTTTCCTTTTTTTTCCATATCAGTTCCAACTCACCTGCATTACGGCTTGTAGCATCAACTGTCTGTTCAACATCCAACTTTTCTTCCGGCCCAATAGGCAAAAGTGAACGCAGATGCGATAGGGCCACCCTCATCTGACGTGTATCAAGAACCACCTGGTTAGAGTAATTCTTAAACTCACGTTTTTCAGCTATTTGCACTGCACTTTTGTGGCGGGAAACCCCTTGGCCAATCCTGATGCCTGCGGGGTTATATCCCCAAGCGCCCTGTGTGGAACGCCCACCGGTACCAATAGCCTTATTGCCACCAACATGGTTCTTGTAATGCCCCTGTCGCAGCTGCTCTTCAAAGTTTCGCAGAATCTCATCTAAATTCAGCTTTTCAATCTGGCGTTTCTCTTCTTCGGTGAGGTGAAGTTCTTTAACTTTTTTAAGGCCTTCTAAAATCTGTTCAAGCAGTTCATCCGTTGTTTCAACATCTTTGAAAGTATCAAGAAATGCTATATCGTATCTATCGTAAAACACCTCATTTTTTACAAGGATAGCACGTGCCATATAGTAAAATTTGGTTAAGCTTGTATCATTGAGATTCAAAGACAGAGCTTCATGCAGTGCCATCCACTCATGAATAGATACCGGAACGCCTTGAGCTTTCAGGTTGAAGAAAAAATTAATAAACATCGCGTGTCCTTATACTGCTATTATATGCATAATGCGTTTTTCCTGAACTGGCAATAACATCAATATCTTCCTTCTTCTTCAAAAGAGTGCCAATAAATGGCAATTCATCTTCTATCTTTTTAATTGATACACCGCCAACCATAAGTGCCTGAATCCAGTCAACCAACTCGCTTGTTGATGGTTTTTTACGCAACATGTCAAACTGCCGTATCCAGTAAAATTTCTTTAAACATTCACGCAAAAGCTTCCTTTCAATATTGGGGAAATGTACCCGCACAATCTTTTCCATAAGCTCTTCGTCAGGAAATGCTATATAGTGGAAAACACATCGACGAAGAAAGGGATCCGGCAACTCCTTCTCACTGTTAGATGTAATAATAACAATGGGCCGGTGTTTTGCAGTTATTGTTTCTCCTGTTTCAGGTATGTAGAAATTCATGATATCAAGTTCATGTAACAGGTCATTGGGAAACTCAATATCAGCCTTGTCAATCTCATCAATTAACAGCACAACCTGGTCTTCCGATGCAAACGCCTCCCCCAACTTGCCTAATTTAATATACTGCTTAATATTGGAAACATCCTTACCACCAAATCGGGCATCATTCAGGCGCTGTACCGTATCATATACATAAAGCCCTTCCTGAGCTTTTGTTGTTGATTTAATATTCCATACTAAAAGGCGTTTGCCCAGGCCTTTGGCAATAGAATGTGCAAGCAAAGTCTTTCCTGTGCCCGGTTCACCTTTTACCAGCAGCGGGCGCCCTAATGCTATCGACACATTTACATTATCCTTAAGTTCCTGAGAAATAACATAATCTTCAGTTCCGGTAAAATAATTCATCGTTCACCTCAATACAATATTTTTTTTTAGGATAGTTTATCAAAAAACGGTATTTCGTAAGGTATAACACCATTCGATATTCATACCTAATAGTGTAGTGCAAAATTAGTTAAAAACAAAAAATTACACTGTTACGTTCCAATACACTGAACTATGACTTTTCGTGTGCGCGGGCCGTCAAATTCGCAGAAAAATATACCCTGCCAGGTGCCTAACTGCAACATGCCATTTTCAATAATAACTATCGCCCAACACCCAATTATAGAAGACTTTATATGAGCCGGTGAATTGCCTTCCATATGAGCAAAATGCAGCGATTCTAATTTAAGGTGCGACAGCCCCATAAGAATATCTTTAGGAACCGTAGGGTCAGCATTTTCATTAATGGTTATTGCTGCAGTGGTATGTGGAATGTATACGCAGCATATCCCATTTTTTACATTCTCCTTGGCCACTGCATCTGCAACCTTTGCTGTTATATCAATGAATTCCTCTTTTCGTGTTGTCTGGACATTAAATGTAACCATACTCCCTCACTAAGCTTTTTCACAATTGAAATACGCATACTAAAATTTTCAAGTTATTTTCATTGTATAATATTGTTGACATACATCCCATGGTATTCGTATATTTAATGAAAGAGTGTTTTAATGAAAAAGATAGAAAAAACAAAAGAAAACATCAAAGTTGATGAACTGGATGAAAGAACCCGCAAGCAAATGTTTGAAAAATTTGTTCAGGCGGGAGGCCAGGTCATACAGGAGCGTGAAAAGCCATCAACCAAGAATAGCAAAACTATAAAATCTTCACGAATAATACGGCAATCACAACCCAAAACAACACCTAAAGAATCAAAGCAGCAAAAAATACAATCCGATGAAATATTTGAAACCTGGCTCCAAAAAAAACTTTCTAAGCTTTTTATCCGCTTTCGCCTATTCTTTCTTGGAGTTACGTACTTTTCAGCAGAATACTGCAAACCACGCTTTATGGACAACCTTATTCATACCTATAAAACGGCCCTTCTTCAATTTCAGGTACAGTATTATCACATCTTCAATCCACAATACAGCAAGCAGATTATAGCCAAACTGGACCAGATAAATCCACTTTATTACGAACTTATTATGATGATTTCAAACATTTTTGACAGAACCCAATTCAACGAAATTGAAGCCCTGCACCAATCAAGCGACGTACGTGTGCAAAAATTAAAAAACTATCTCCTTCCCATGTACAAAAGCCTCTACATCCTTTACCCATACATCGAATTAATTGAACTGGCTTACCGCAATGCATTAGAAATTCAGGCATCAGTAGAAAACCAAAAATCCGCACCGTATGAAAAAAGGAAATATATACGCAACAGCCTGTATATTACGTTCTACAAGTTTTTACCACGCCTTCATATTCTGTTCTGCCATTACTATAATGTCTATATTGACATAACCAGCCCTTATATCCGAACTATCTTGCAAATAAATGATGGCGATTTGCCCGGCAAACGTAAAGCACCAAAGCCCGGTGAAAAGGCAGAAGAAGAACAAATACAAAAAGAACAGGAAGAACTTTCAGAAATTCCTCAACACATCCTCAAGGGGCTTTCACTTATGACTTTAAGCACCAGTGAGATTGCAGCATTATTTCCTAAAGATTCATACATTCAGGCAAATCCTGCAGACAAAGCTATTATTACCTACGCCCTTTTTAAAAAATTTGATGATGAATTTTCCATAATACTTACCACAAATAAAATAAAATACAATATACAGTTCACTGATGCAGGTAAAATAGATTACAAAAACAGACTTACTGACTGCTACAATGAATTGCGCAAGGTAACTGAAAGCTTTGAAGAATACATGCATGTTCTTCAAACATACGAACGAATACGTGCAGAAAAACCAATCAGCAATGCACAGTATATTGAGTATACAAAACGCTTAACACAGCTTGAAAAAAAGAAAAAAGTTGAATCAAAAAATATGCGCATGACCACCAAAGCCATAATGGACAAGATTGCTGCAGAACTTGATGTCCTCATTCGCGACATGGATGAAGACAATAAAATTATTGAGAACCCACAGGATTTTCTTGAATTTGATGTTAATGTTGAATCAATTCATATGTTGCAGGATAAAAAAGTTTATGAGGCAATTCATTTAGCTTACTTTTATGCCTGTGCACTTTCTTATCGGCTTTCTGAAGGTGACCTGGCTGGGGATATTGAATTTAAAGAGGGCGAGGCACCTATTGGTATTGGCCAGCAAAAAAATGACACTGGCACCGTTTCAAAGGAAGAGAAAAAACAAAACGAAACCTCTGTTATCAAGGAGCTTGAAGACCTTTTTTAAACATAGCCATTGCAAGCTTTCGCCGCTGCCGTATTGCTTCGGGTGTATCGCATAACGTGGGATCGGTAAATGGCAGCGCCTTTGGATTTTTTTCTAACAATGCAATAAAGCTTTCACCAAGAGGCTCTATTGCGTCATTATTTTTTGTGGCGATAGTTCCTTCTTTTTTTCTGCCTACCTGCGGCCCTTTGCCAACAATAAACCCTCCCTTTTTCATTGCTGCACGAATATGCATCGCAGCCGAATAGGTAGTGACAATGCAGTCATCGTTACATTTTTGATACAGCTTTTTAAAAAAATCCACTGTCCACATCTCAGGATTTTTTGCGGGTGAAAATGGATCATGAAAAACAGCATCAAAATAATGATCAGGCAAAAGCGATAGTAACTGTCGAGCATCCCCATACAATACACTATGGCTGAAATAATCTGTAGTTATTTTTTCACCACGTGCTGACTTTTTTAATAATCCATAGATTGAATCTCTTTCATCCTTAAAGGAAACAAAGTCCATAGCAGAACGTATATCAGTATTTTTTTCCAGTGAAATAATAGTATAGAACGCAGTGTGTTTTTGTTTCATTGCTTCCACACAAAGAGCAAGCACATTATAACCCAGGCCAAACCCAATATCAAGAACATATATCTGCCCCTGTTTTGATAGCACTTGTGAAGGAATGACATGCATATTCAGCGCTTCCTGATATGCACCGGAAAGCGAATGCATTGCCTCATGATAGGTATCATCAATAACGGTTATAGTATTGTCTTCCGTGGTCAGTGTTTTAAACTGCATAAACTACCATTACTTGCATTGGAGCAATGATGCTATCTCATCATGTAAGGTATAATCCACTATACCCATATAGCCATTGTTCTTTTTTTCAACTAACACAAGCTTCCATGACACAACATGGTTGTCAGATTGAATCTGTTTTTTATGTATTGCCATTGCATTGCTGATTATAGTATTGCAACGCTTCTCTGCAATTTTCACTGCTTCTTTTGATATAGTATCTTTATTCAATTTTCCTGAAGGCAATGTGCTTTCTTTAAAAAATACCACAATACGTAAAGTATTTTTGTCAATACATCCTTCTTTTCTAATATTTTCACTATCAGATGAACATGATTGCAAAAAGATGAAAGCAAGCGTCAAAGAGAAATATATTAAAAATCGTTTCATTTCATTATTCCTCAAAAATTAATGTATATATGAAGTGTGCAACATACACCAAAGGCAGTTACAGTGTGCATTATGGTATTATATCATTTGTTATTATATTCTTCAAGACGCTTTTTAAAAATAGCATCACCCAAACTTTTAATTTTTACCTGCTTATTTCTTCCCTTTTCACCACGGACAATTTCAATAGATGATTTGGGAATATGTAACATTGCAGCTAACAGTTCAATCAATGCTTTATTTGCTTTACCATCAACCGGCGGAGCATTAAGGTGCACACGTAAAACACCGTTTTCAAGCCTTGCACTGTTTTTTGATGATTTGGGTATAACCTTTACATTGACAATACATTCTTCCATACAATTAAACAGAACTCTTTAACAATTATATATAAAAAAGAAAGAGGATGAAATTTCGGGAATTTCACCCTCTTTCTTTTCTGGATAACCTTTACCCTTACTTGTGGTACATTGTGTACCAAACTGACTTTCCGCAAGTGGTCTTGCGGCTAGAACAGTAAGAATTTAGAGTTGTAAATAACCTAAAACTTACTCTTCGCTATATAATAAAATATTCTTTAAAGAAAAAGTCAAGCATAACAAAAAAATTTTTTTATTTTTAATGCATAAATTATTTAAATACACGAGGCATCTTTCTTTTGAATTTTAAATACATAACAAAACTAATATATTCTGTCAGTGACACTGTTATTGACTTTTATTTTTTTCCCCTCAAATTTTAGAATCTTATTATCCACAAGATACTCCAGAGTTACAATAATCCATCCTTTTGCTAACCATCGTCGCTGTAAAGACCGGGGATATATAGCATTCAAAAGTTTTGGAAATGGTATTCCATTTGTTTCATTTGCAACAATTGAGTATACCTGTTTGGTTCGCAATTTGCGATATTCAATTATCTCTTTTATTCTTTCTTGTGGATTTATGATAGGACTGCCGTGAGCGCTTAATACAAGTTTCAAGTTAGGCAGGCGAAGGCACGCTTCAAGAGTAGTATAATATTCCTGCAGGTTGGAACGTGGCGGGCCAAGCCAAGTATAAATACTTCGTAAGATATTATCACCGGCGAATAAAATGCCTTCTTTTTCATTATATAACATGATGTGGTCATTGCAATGACCTGGTCCATGTACAATAGTAAATGTAAAGCCATTTATTGAAATTTTTTCCCCTGGCCTTACAGTAATATCATGCGATTGAAGAAACGCAATACCATATACCTTTTTATACATGGTTCTAAAAATAAGCTGAAGTGGTAATTCAGATATGCGCTGATATACAGTGGAATACCGGTACTGTTGTAATGCACTCAACCTATAAGAATCCCTGTATGTATGTTTATTTGATAAAACCCTGGCCATTGGCTCGGTAAGCATGATCTTGAGACCATAATGATTTTTTAATTGCTTTAATCCTGAAAAATGATCAGGATGGGTGTGGCTTGGCAATACTCGTGAAATATGCCACTTTTTATTGAGTTTCTGTATATAGTCAATTGCCTCACCCATAAGGCGTATTGATGTATCATCGCCATAACCGGCATCAAATATCAAACCTTCATCACCTGCTATGATATATATATTTACCGGAGGAGCAATCCTGCGCGACTTGTGCTGAACTACTTTAAAAATTCCAGGGTAGATTTCCTCACAGGGGTTCATTAATGTGCACTATTCCCTTTATTTTTCAAATACCAGGCAATGCCACTGGTCCATCGTCTTGTTATCCACAAGAGTGCAATACTTTTGTATTAATGCAATAATACCTTTTGCCCAGCGTTCATGTATGCCGCTTACTATTAATGTGCCACCTTCTTCAACCAGTGATACTATTGCATCTACATTTTTCTCAATAATATCTGACAGTAAATTTGCAACCACAATTTTGTACTGTTTGCTTTTCTCCACTTTTGCAATATCATATACAAAAAAATTAATTTTTGTACACCCGTTATATGTTGCATTTTCCTGTGCACGCTGTATTGCAAGCGGGTCAATATCAAATGCATCAATAGTACCAAAGCCAAAAAGTTCGGCTACAATGGCAATTATACCGGTTCCGGTGCCAATATCACACAGTGAATATGCATAAAGATGTTGAGGGGCTATAGCTTCTATAATTGTCTCAAGTGCCTGAATACACATGCGTGTTGTTGGGTGCGTTCCATCACCAAAAGCATCCTTTGGATTAATGGCAATAGAATATTTGTATGAACTATCGCACACCTTTCCTTTTGTTGCAGGATATATAAATACAGAGGGGGTAACTGCTATGCCATTGAAAGAATCTAAATAGCGGTATTTCCAGATTTCCTCATCAAGTCTATTGATGGAAAGAATATAATCGCGGGCAAACGCAGGAATTTCTTCTTCGGAATTGAACAGTGCAATCACAGCTTTTTTATCATACAAAATAGAAATACTCTGAGCATGCTCTTCAAGCTTGTTATGCAATTCCTTATCAAGGTCAGCAGTAAAATACACCTGAAACATGAACCTTTACCCGCATCGCGAAAAACCACAAATACGGCAAACTGAACAGCCTGATTCAAATTCCAGTGGCCCATGGCATTCAGGGCACACACCCACCATGACGGTATTGCTTCCCTTGCCATTTGTTTCGGCTATATTTTTATGCATGTCATCAATACCTTCACTCTGGTCAGCATCAGGATTAATATAGCGCTCCATGGCTTTTGCAATTGCATCTGCACAGGAATAAATCTTCCCGCCTTTAACCCATGCCTGGTTTGGACAGCGCACACCTTTAAGCTGCTTTATTATCTGCTGTGGCTCTATGCCTGAACGCAGCGAAAGCGAAATCAACCTGCTAACTGCTTCAGCCTGGCTTGCTGCACAACCGCCAGCTTTGCCCATGGTGGCAAAGACTTCAAATAAGCCATGTTCATCTTCG
>Ga0101944_10001539_pt1 | contig 46869 bp, 37 predicted proteins | sample DewCreD2012metaG_FD_75245 | JGI IMG/M metagenome (GOLD analysis project Ga0101944, IMG submission 75245) | Hot spring sediment bacterial and archeal communities from British Columbia, Canada, to study Microbial Dark Matter (Phase II) - Dewar... ... | reverse complement strand
TCCAATCAGAATCAGGCACTTCACCCGCTCGGTCACCAGAGCCGCAAGACCCTCGAACGAGCATCCCTTCCCTCTTCCGCCGAGGATGAGGACGACTTTCCCTGCCTGCGGGAAACTCTCCAGCGCGTTGCGCACCGAATCAGGCGTGGTCGACTTCGAGTCGTTGACATACGCCACCCCGTCAAGGTGTCTGACCACCTCCATCCGGTGGGCAAGCGGCTGGAAGGTCTGCAGGGCTCGCCGTATCGTCGCGGGAGAGATTCCCAGAATGAGTCCCACCGCCGCGCAGGCGAGCATGTTCTCCGCGTTGCCGGCGCCGATGAGCCGGGTTTCGCTGAGGTCCGCAATCTCGCGCGGTCCGTTGACGCAGGACACGATGGTGGTGCCGGAAAGGAAGACGCCATCTTCTGTGTCCCGCCTGCTGAAACCGACGACGCGCGCCTTCGTCCCGGACCAGATGCGCCGGCAGTAGTCGCTGTCTTTGTTCAGCACCGCCCAGTCGGTTGCCTCCTGCCGGGCAAAGAGCCGCGCCTTCGCCCTGAAGTACTCCTCCATGCTTTGATACCTGTCAAGGTGGTCAGGGGTCACATTCAGGCAGACGCCGATACGAGGAGAGAACCGGTCGATATGCTCTAACTGGAAACTGCTCACCTCAATCACCGCCCATGTCTCCGCGGTAAGACGGGTCGCCTCTGCGATGAAGGTGTTGCCGATGTTCCCGCACACCGCGGCGCTCATCCCCGCCTCTGACAGCAGATGCCCCACAAGCGCGGTTGTCGTGGTTTTCCCGTTTGTGCCGGTGATGGCGATGATGCGTCGGTGTCCTGTCTCCTGAAAGGCGAGTTCAATCTCGCTGACCACCGGGACGCCTCCGGCGGTGGCGACCCGCAGCGGAAGCGCCTCCGGCGGCACGCCGGGACTTGGCACCACCAGCGCCGCGCCGCGACAGAATTCCTCGGTGTGTCCGCCGATCTCGACGCGAATGCCGAGCGCCCGCAACTCGTCAGCCGCGGCGCGCGCCTGCTCTTCGTCGCGGGACTCCGTCACCCAGACCTGCGCTCCCCTGTCGCGCAAGAACCGCGCCGTATCCCTGCCGGTGACTCCGAGCCCGACCACCACGACCTTCTTCCCTTTCAGGTCCATCTGGCTACCTGATTTTCAGCGTCAGCACGGTGAAAAGGGCGAAGATGATACCCACAATCCAGAACCGCACGACAATCTTTCCCTCAGGCCATCCGCGCAGTTCGAAGTGGTGATGGATGGGCGTCATCAGGAAGACCCGCTTCTTCCTCAGCCGGAAAGACGCCACCTGGATGACGACTGACGCTGCCTCAATGACGAAGATGCCCCCGACGATGACGAGGGAAACCTCCTGTTTCACGATGATTGCCAGAAGCCCGACAACTCCGCCCAGAGCGAGAGAGCCGACATCCCCCATGAATATCTCGGCAGGATGGCAGTTGTACCACAAAAACCCGAGGCACGAACCGGCAAGCGCCCCGCAGAAGACGGTCGCCTCCTCTGCGCCGGGAACGAACGGGATGTGCAGATACGCGGCAAGATTCGCATTGCTGACCGCGTAGGCGATTGCGCCGTAGGCAAGCACAGTCATCAGCACGCACCCGATGGCGAGGCCGTCCATCCCGTCCGTGAGATTGACGGCGTTGGAGGTGGCGATGATGACCAGCGCCGCAAGCAGCGGGTAGAAGTGTCCGAGGGGCACGGCAACCTCTTTGAGGAAAGGCACATACACCTGGGTGCGAAAGGAAAGCCCCTTGTGCAGGATGAGCGCGGCGCCGATGAGCAGTCCGACTCCTGCCTGCCCGGCAATCTTCACCAGCGGACGCACGCCCTTGGCGTTCCTGCGGGAGAGTTTGAGGTAGTCATCCCACCATCCGAGGGCAGCCAGCAACACCGTGCATCCTGCGAGGAGGATGGCGTAGTAGTTTGCGAGATTGACCCAGCAGAAAACCGCGACGAGCAGCGAGCCGAGGATGAGGAGCCCGCCCATCGTGGGCGTGCGCGACTTGTGGTTCCGGTAGGAGAGTTCTTCAAGGGTGGGATGGCACAGGTTCCTCAGGCGGCGGATGACCCACGGACCGAACAGCACGCAGATGAAAAAGGTCGTGAAAAACGCCAGCGCCGTGCGCACCGTCACATACCGGAAGACATTGAACCCGAACCAGACGTCCTTCAGGCCGTAGAGGAACTGGTAGAGCACGGACACCCTCCTGTTCTGCCGCAGATTGCCTGCACCACCCGTTCAAGTTTCATCACCCGCGAACCTTTCACCAGAACACAGTCGCCCCTGCGTATCTCCGCGGCAGCAATCTCCGCCGCTTCCTCCGCGTCCTGCGCGTGTCTGCCTTTTTCTCCCGCCATCTTGCTGATAACGGCGGACGTCCTGCCCACTGTAATCACCCGCTCAATCGGCATTCCCCGCAGCAACAGTCCTATGGAGCGGTGGAGGAGGCCAGCCCGCCTGCCGAGTTCCGCCATATCGCCTATGACCGCCACCCGTCGGTTCTCATCCCGCCGCGCAAGCGCCCGCAGCGCGGCGCGCAGCGACTCCGGGTTTGAGTTGTAACTCTCGTCTATCACGGTGACGCCGCCCGACCGTATCACCTGCCCCCTTCCCGGCCCGGGACGAAGCGCCGCAAGGCAGTCGCGCACATCCCTCGCGGGGATGTCCAGCACTCTGGCGAGAGCCACCGCCGCCAGTCCCGCCGAGATCCAGACGGGATTCCAGAACGACATCCGGAAACTGCCCTCAATTCCGCGCACTGCGAAAGTGAACGCATCTGCCCCAACATCCTCCAGCACGCCAGCCACATCCGACAGCGGGTGCGTGCCGAAACTGACCACCGTGCCCGGCGCGCGCCGCCTCAGGAGATTGAAATGCGCCGAGTCCCGATTGAGGATGGCGACCCGGCGTCCGCACAGCCCCCTGAGGAGTTCCGCTTTCGCCAGCGCGATGCCCCGCCTGCCGCCGACCATCCCCGCGTGCGCCCAGCCGATGTTGGTGAGAATGGCGATATCCGGTCGGGCAATCTCCGCGAGACGCGCCAGTTCGCCCCGCCGGTTCATCCCCATCTCAAGCACGCAGAAACGGTGTTCCGGCGAGATGCGAAACAGGGTCAGGGGCACGCCGATCTGGTTGTTCAGATTCCCTGAGGTGGCAGTCACGGGATAGCGCAACGACACGACCCGCGCGGCGAGTTCCTTTGTCGTCGTCTTGCCGTCGCTGCCCGTCACAGCAATCACCTCTGCCGGCATCTGCCTCCTGTAGCCGGTGGCGATGTCTCCCAGCGCCCTCAGCGTGTCGCCAACCCGCACGAGAGGGATCCGGACCCTGCCGGCAAACTCCGTCCTCACCACCGCCGCCGCCGCGCCTGCAGACGCCGCCGCCTCCACGAAACAATGCCCGTCGAAATGCGGCCCCTGAAGAGCGATGAACAGGTCTCCGCGCCTCAGCGTCCTGGAGTCGGTCGACACCCCGCTCACAGACACGGAAACCGACGGAGGAATCGAAACCCCTGCCCATCCCGCAACCTCCGCGAGGCGCCGCGTTTCCATCTCTTACGCCGTCCCTCCGCCGCTTTTGCCCAGTTCCGCGATCGCTCTTCTTGCCTCTTCCCTGTCGTCAAACGGCACCACCGTGCGCCCTATCAGTTGACAGGTCTCGTGCCCCTTGCCGGCAATCACAACGGCGTCCCCCGGACGCGCAAGAAAGATGGCTTCCCTGATTGCCTCCCTGCGGTCAGGAATAGAGGCGTACTTCCTGCGGCGGAAAAACGGGATGCCGCGTTCGATGTCCCGGATAATGGCGTCAGGGTCTTCCGAGCGGGGGTTGTCCGAGGTCAGGAGAACGACATCGGCCATCGCGGCTGCGACCCGTCCCATCAGGGGGCGTTTGCCCCTGTCCCGGTCGCCTCCGCATCCGAACACCACGATGATGCGCGCCGGCTTCATCTCCCTGACGGAGGCAAGAAGGCCGGCAAGCGCAGGGTGCGTGTGAGCGTAGTCCACAATCACATCAAACGGCTGGCCCGCCTGCACGAACTCAAACCTGCCCGGCACCGTGTCAACCGATTCCAGCCCGCGCACCACCGCCTCCTCGGGCACCCGCGCCCATACCCCGTACGCGCAGGCGGCAAGCGCGTTCACCAGATTGCACCTGCCTCGCAGACGCAGGCGGAACTCCAGCCGCCGTCCTTCCGCCGACACGCGCACGCGAGCGCCTTCCCGCGAAAGCTCGTGTCCTTCCAGGCGCACCTGCGCGTCCCGCCGTGTGCCGTAGGTCACCGCGGGCAGCCCCGCTTTTCGCAACGCAGCGAGGAACCATGCGCACGACGGGTCATCCGCGTTGACAATCCCGGCCTTGCGCTCCTTGCAACTCTGCGCGAGGAACTCGCCGAAGAAACTCACCTTCGCCCGCCGGTACGCGGCAAATGTCGCGTGGTAGTCAAGATGCTCGTGCGCCGTCACATTCGTCAGGATGCCCGCGTCAAACTCGATGCCCGAGACCCTTCCCTGCGCAAGCGCGTGGGACGACACCTCCATCACGGCGTGCGTGCAGCCGGCGGCGCGCATCTCCGCGGCAAACTGCTGGAGGTCAACGGATTCCGGCGTGGTGTTGGTGGACGCGATCTCCCTCTCTCCGATGCGGTAGGAGATGGTGCCGATAATCCCCGCTTTTCCTCCCGCCGCCTCGACGATTCCGCGCACAAGGTAGGTGGTGGTCGTCTTTCCGTTGGTGCCGGTCACCCCCACTACGGTCAGGTTTCTCGTCGGATGCCCGTAGAACGTGGCGGCCAGGCGGGCAAGCGCTCGCCTTCCGTCCGCCACAACGACGCGGGAGATATCCTGCGGAACGGCGGGATGCGGCTTTTCAATAACAAGCGCCGCCGCGCCCCGGCTGACGGCATCGGAAATGAACGAATGCCCGTCCTGCCGCGTTCCCTTGAATGCGACGAAGAGATACCCTTGCCTCACCCTGCGGGAGTCGCACGCCACGCCGGTAATCTCAGGGTTGGAAAGGTCCACCACGCGAACCGGTTCCACTGCGGCGAGAAGTTCTTTCAGTTTCATGGTCTGCGCGCCACCTGCGTCGTTTTCAGCGCTTCGTCAGGCGGTATCTGCCAGTACTGCATCACCCTCCACGCGATATTCCTGAACGCGGGAGCGGCGACAGTTCCCCCGTACTGTCCCCTGCGCGGCTCATCCACATTGATGGCAATCACAAGGTCCGGCTGTCCGTTGAGGAGGTAGCCGACGAACGACGCCACCACCTTCGTGGACGAGTACCTGCCCCCCTCGAACTTCTGGGCGGTTCCCGTCTTCCCGCATACCCGGTAACCGGGGATCGCAGCGAGAGGAGCGGTGCCCTCAGGACTCACCACCTTCTCGAGAATCTCCGAGACGGTCTGGCAGGTCTTCGGGGAAAGGATGCGCACCGAAGGATACGAGAGTTGTTCGCTCCCCTCGCGGCCGCTTCTTATCTCTTTCAGCACGTGAGGACGGACAAGGAGGCCTCCATTGGCAATCACCGCCATTGCGCGAATGCCCTGCAGCGACGTGATGCCGACCTCCTGCCCGATCGGCACCGCCGTGATGGAGTAGCCCGACCATCGTTCAAGCGGCCGCAGGACTCCTTTGACTTCGCCCGGCAGGTCCACGCCACAGGGCATCCCGAAGCCGAAGGCGCGACAGTACCGGTACAGACGCTCTTCTTCGAGGAGCATCGCAATCTGGACCGTTCCGATGTTGCTTGACTTGACCACCACCTCCTCGACCGAGAGGTTCCCGTACGGGTGGACATCGTGCAGCACATGACCCCGCACCGACCACTCTCCGTGGTGGCAGAAGATGGTCTGCGACGGCTGAACCAGGCCCTCCTCGAACGCCGCGGCCGCAGTGACAATCTTGAAGATAGACCCCGGCTCAAACAGGTCGGTCACCGCGCGGTTTCTCCGTTCGGCGGCAGAGAATCTGCCAGGAGCGCCGGGGTCAAAATCAGGCAGGTTTGCCATCGCGAGAATCTCCCCGGAGCAGGGGTCCATCACCACAGCGGACACAGACGACGGCAGGGCGGTTTCCGCGAGGGAGGCAATCTCTTCCTCAACAATCGCCTGTATCCGGCTGTCTATCGTCAGCACGAGGTCCTTCCCCGGCTCCGCCGCAGTGATGACCTGCTTCAGCGACGGAATGAGATTTCCCTGGCCGTCCCTTGCCACCCTGACCACCGCAGGCACTCCGCGCAGGAGGCGGTCGTAGTACAGTTCGACTCCCTCGAGGCCGCTGCCCTCTGCGCCCACGTATCCGATGGCGTGGCACGCCAGCCGTCCGCAGGGGTATACCCGCGCGTAGGAGCGGTCGAAGTCAAGGCCGGGCAGACGCATCTGGCTCAGCCGCTCGTACTCCCCGGGAGACAGCTGCCTGCGGATGAGCGGGTACGGCGGCTTCATCCTCTCCTTCAGCTGTTCCTCCGGCACTGAAAGGACTTCCGCCAGAGTGCGCGCGAGCGTCTCGGGATACGCAGGATTGTTCTTCGCCTCCCTGCCGATCTTCCAGTAGTCGAGATACAGGGAGTAGCACGGCACCGAGATGGCGAGCGGCCTGCCGTTGCGGTCCAGGATCGCGCCCCGGGCAACGGGTTCCTCGCGCTGGACGTATTTCTGCCTCATCACCTGCAACTGGTACCAGCCGTGCCTGAAGACCTGCACGTATGCGAGCGCCGAGAAGACGATGCCGAAGAGAAGCAGGAAACAGACGCGCGCGCATCTGAGCCGGCGCGTGAACTCCGCATCACCTGGTCTGTGCCTGTGCGCGTCCATCTCCGTGTCCGGAATGCAGCGCGTCTGAGCCCCGCTCCACCTGCACGAACGACCACTGCTGCGGAGGGACCAGCGCGATGCCAAACTTCTTCATAAGATTCCTGAGCGATTCAGGTGAGTTCAGGCGCATCAGTTCCGCCTGAAGGTACCTGTTCTTCATCAGGGTCTCCTGATACCGCCCTTCGGCACTCCGCATCCGCACGCCCGTCTGAAGCACCAGGCTGTGCAGAAAAACCGCCAGCATGAGGAATGCCGTCACAATGCCAATATAGACGACAATCGGTGCGGGGTCAAACTGCCTTCCCCGTCTCCTTCTCATCATATTCGCTCCGCTGCCCTGAGCCGGGCACTCCTGCTCTCCCGATGGTGGCGAACCTCGTCTGGCGACGGACGGACCGGTTTCTTCGTCACCTGCCGCAGGCGGCTCTCCTCGCGGAAAAACCGCTTCACGAGACGGTCCTCGCCAGAGTGGAAACTGATGACCAGGATTCTGCCGCCGCTGGCAAGCGCGTCAACGGCCTGCGGGAGAGCGGCGCCGAGTGCCCCAAGCTCGTCGTTCACGGCGATTCTCAGCGCCTGAAAGACCCGCGTTGCGGGATGGATCCGCCCGCGCCTGCGGCCCCACGACAGGACCGCGGCGAGGTCTGTCGTCGTGTCAAATGGCATCCGCTCCCTCCGTTCGACAATGCGGTCAACGAGACGCCAGGGATGCCTGATGTCGGCGTACTCCTTCAGGAGCCGTCCAAGCCGCTGCCGACTCCAGCAGTTGACGATCTCCCATGCCGTCAGACGGCTTGCCCTGTCAAACCTCATGTCCAGAGGACCTTCCCGGAGGAAACTGAACCCGCGTCTGTCGTCGCTCATCTGGCAGGAGGAAAAGCCAAGGTCAAAGAGGATGCCGTCAACGGCGTCCACCCCGCAGGAGCGCAGGATGGCGCCAAGATGCTCGAACCCGCCGCGCACCGCGGTGAATCCGGGAAAGCCGGCAAGCGCATCGGTGGCGCGGCGCACCGCCTCCTCGTCTTTGTCAATGCCGATGACCCGCACGCCGTCTGCCGATTCCAGCAGGATTCTGCTATGCCCACCGGACCCACAGGTCGCATCCACATAGATACCTTGCTCCTTCACCCTCATCAACGCACGCACCTCTTCCCCGAGCACCGGCACATGATGCCGCACCTCACATCTCCATTAGTTTTTCCGCAAGTTCCGTGTAAGACGCAAGCGACTGCGCCGCATACGAATCCCATCTCTTCTCGTCCCACACCTCCATCCGGGTGCCGACGCCGACAATCACCACGCGGTCCCTGATGCCGGCATACTTCAGGAGGTGCGCCGGGATGAGCACCCTGCCCTGCCGGTCCAGTTCTGCCTGATGCGCCCCCGAGAAGAACAGCCGGGTGAATGCCCGCGGGTCGCCTTTTGTGAAGGGGAGGGACTTCAGCCGGTCACTCTGGCTCTCCCAGACCTCGGCGGGGAAGAGGAAGAGACACGCGTCAAGACCCTTGACGATAAAGACGGAGGAATGACTTGCGCACAGCAATTGTCGCTGTCGCGCAGGGATGACCAGCCGTCCCTGCGCATCCAGCCGCGCCCTGTATTCCCCAAAAAATACCATTTCTCCCCTTTCGTGGATGACTCTATACCATACCTTTCCGTTTGTCAAGAGGCGCGGGGTGTCCGTCAGCGCTTGACCTTTCCTTCCGCAGCTGGTACATTCTTGCGTGCGCCGTCACGGCGCTGACCCAGGGGAGGCGATATGGGAGGTATGTGTCCAGAGGGACAGGAAGCGCAGAGAGGATTTCTCAGGGCAATCCTCATCGGCTGCGTGCTTTCGGTCTTCACCGCCGTTCTTGAAGTGCGCAACATGATGGTCACCATCGGCACATTCCTCTCCTACGACGCCTCCACGCCGGTTGCGGTCTTCCTCATCTTTTTTCTCGGGCTTGGAAACCTCGCGGTCCAGCGCAGATGGCCGCGCATCGCCCTGTCTCCGGCGGAACTGCTGCTGATATTCAGCATGCTCATCGTTGCCAATGTCCTTCCCACCTTCGGCGTCATCATGCGGTTCATCCCCATCATCACCGGACTGCAGTACTTCGCCACGAACGAAAACGGCTGGATTGAAACCATCTTTCCCCACGCGCGCAAGTGGTTCCTGATGACAGATGCGGATGCGGTGACCGGCTTCTACGAGGGGATCTCGAAGGGAAAGGCGATTCCATGGGCGGCGTGGGTGGGGCCGCTTGCCGTGTGGACCGTCTTTTTTACCGCCTGCTTCCTGTTCATCCTCTCGCTTGTCACGCTTTTCCGCAGACACTGGTCGGAGCGCGAACGGCTCGCGTACCCGCTGGTGCAGTTGCCTCTCGCCGTGGCGGAGGAACGGGGCGGCGCGCGGTTCTACGCGGACCGGCTGCTCTGGCTCGGCATCGCCATCCCCTTCATCCTCGGTTCCATCAAGGCGCTGCACTGGTACTTCCCCGTCGTTCCCGATGTGGTCTTTTTCAAGCACATCCCGATTTTCCGCAACACGATGACCATCACCATCTGGATAAGTTTCACTGCGCTCGGCATCTCGTACTTCATGGGACAGGACCTTGCCTTCTCCATCTGGTTCTTCTACCTCCTGCTCACCCTCGAGCAGGGCATCTTCAATGTGACGGGTGTCTCCCTCCGGCAGCCGGTCGCCTTCTCAGAGGGCAGAGACATCGTCAGTTCGCAGTCGGCAGGGGCGTTTCTTGCCTTCATCCTGTTCGCCGTCTGGGAATCACGAGCAAGCATCAGGGAGTTCGTGCGCGCCGCGCGCCGGGGCGAGCAGGGAGATGAGATCTTCTCGCCCCGGACCGCCCTTGTCTGCCTTGGCGTATGCGGCCTTCTGATGCTCTTCTTTATGCGCCTCAGCGGCATACAGGTGCCGGTCGCTATCTTCCTCCTCGTCTCCATCGCTGCCGTCTATGTCGGCGTGGCAAAGTCGCAGGCGCTCGGAGGCCACGTGACAGGCACCTCTCCGGTGAGCCCCATCTCGGTCCTCACCGCATTCGCAGGTACGCACCACTTTTCGCCGTCCACTATCGTGGGATTCGGCATGTTCACCGGCGTGGAGCGGGAGGTCATCACCGTCAACGCGGTGAAACTGGCGGAGAAACGTCGGTGGCACGGCATCTTCCCTCTCGCCCTTGTGCTGAGTTTTCTCTGTTGTCTGTGCGCATCGTACTGGATGGTCATCAAACTCGGGTACGCCACAGGAGCGAACAACGCGCACAGCTGGCTGTTCCGCAGCCAGCCCAACAGCGTGTGGAACTTCGTGCGGGAGACCATCAAGTATCCCACTCCGCCAAACCCGCAGGCCGTCACCTTTATGCTTGGGGGCGGCGTTGTCTACTTCATCCTTGCGATGATGAGATTCCGGCTTATCTGGTGGCCGTTCCACCCGCTCGGATTTGCGTTCGCGACGGTATGGTTTGTCATCTCTGTGTGGTTCTCTGTCTTCCTCGGATGGCTTGCCAAGACCCTCATCCTCAGATACGCCGGGGTTCCGATGTTCCGCAGGATGAAAGGGTTCTTTCTCGGGCTCATCCTCGGCCAGATTCTGTGCAATGTCACATGGGTGCTCATTGATATGGCGCTTGGCACCCGGGGCAACGACATCTTCTGGTGGTAGGCAGTCCGCGAAAGGAGGCGATCAGAGATGGCGGTGCGCAAGATGCCCCTGTCCTCCGACGAGAAGGCGTACGTCGCACAGCGTCTTTCCCGCCTTGCGGAGACGCTGAAGACAGACAGGGACACGCTGATGCGCATCTTCAGCGAGGCATACGCCGCCTCATCACTTGACAGCCACGCGGTGCTCTCCAGGATGCTCTGGCTTTTTACCCCTCAGGAAAAGACGGGCGTTCCCCTTCTTCCGGTGAAAGGGACGCCGATTGACGCCACGGTCAGCGCCGTTGTCCATCCGAAGGACACGGTCTTCAGGTACATCGTCAGGCACTCTATTCTTGACGAGAAGACCCTCGAGGAGGTGTACCGGAACATGCGGTCATCCCGGCGGGAGGGTCCTGACGCGCTCGACAATCTTTCCGAGGAGCGCATCCTTCAGGAGATGAAGTGGTGGATGGTTGACCTCGGGCTGCCCGACTACTACTTTACCGCAACTCCTCCCGCGGCGATTGCCCAGCAGATTCTCACCAATCGGCTGTACGAGATTCAGGGATTCGATTCCGCGTCGTACTCCGCCATGCAGGTCTCCTATCGCTCGCAAGGGGGGCCGACAATCCACTGGGTGCACCGCAACAGGCAACTGGATATTGAGCAGTCCATCGAACAGGAGTACGAACGCGGGGACCTCCTCATCAACCTCTCGGCGTATCCCCACGCGAATCTGTACCTGTACATGGTGGAGCACTCTCCTGCTGTCGGGGGAGGCGACACGTTCGCCGCCGCCTGCCCGCGCAGGTTCGCGGAGACAGTGCCCGACGTGACTCGGGAGAGGTACCGGCAGTTCTGGAACGCGGTGCAGGAGAAGGGAAGCATCGTCGTAGAGGCATCAAGGAAAGAGGAGACGGCAGAGTACCGGCTGATGATAGGGTTCCCCCGCGGGTTCATCACCCATTTTCTCGCCAATGTCACCCGTGTGATGTGTGACTGCGGAGTTGAGATCACGAGGAAGTACTGCGCCACATTCGGGGGCGCGCGGCCCTGCGTCATCCTGTCATGCTACGCCGCCGCGCCGTTCCCGCAGGAGATTCTGCCCCGCCTTGTTGATGTGGGACTGTACCCTGGCAACCGCATCGGCGCGCTTGTGGAACACGGCGTGCTTTCTCCCCGGGAGGCAAACTTCGCCGCAAGCGTCGTCGAGTTCGTCCATCAGTTCGTTACGACTCCCGACCCTCATCTGGAACTCCTGCGACGCAGATTCTCCCACGCGGAGGACCTGCAGGACACGTTCATCAGTCTCCAGCGCAGAATCGACAGGGACAACTACCCCTTCTCGCAGATTCTTGACACATTTGCCGAGAGGCCGGACATCATCAGGGAACTGTACGAACTTTTTGCGGAACGGTTCGACCCGCAGCGCAACGCGGAAAGCCGGCGGCAGGACGATGGCATCTCGTCCTTCCGGAAGAAGATTGCCGCCATGCCGCTGGGCAACATGGAGGCGGCGTGTTTCCCGGTGGCCCTGCTCTTCATTGAGTCGGTGGACCGGACCAACCTCTTCCTGCCGGTGAAGTCCGCCTGCGCCTTCCGTCTGCGGGGCGAATTCCTCGCCGGCAGAGAGTACCGCTCCCTCCCGTACGCGGTCTTCTTCATCAAGGGACGCGACTTCACGGGCTTCCATGTCCGTTTCCAGGAGATCGCGCGGGGAGGCATCCGCATCCTCCGGTCTGCCAACACGGACGAGTACCTTCATAACGCTGATACCCTGTTCGAGGAGTGCTACAACCTTGCGCTCACGCAGGAGCGGAAGAACAAGGACATTCCGGAGGGTGGTGCGAAAGGGGTCATCCTGCCTGCACCCCGGGCAGAGAATCCCGACGCCGCCTTTGAGAAGTATGTGGACGCGCTTCTCGACCTCATCGTGCCGGAGACCGCCCCTCTGGTCCGCGGGCACGAGGAGGAGATGGTGTTCCTCGGGCCGGACGAAGGAACCGCCCATCTCATGGACTGGGCGTGTCTGAGAGCGAGACAGCGCGGGTACCGGTACTGGAAAAGTTTCTCCACCGGCCGCAGCGACCGACTCGGAGGCATCTCCCACATCCGGTACGGGATGACCACCTGCGGCATCAGGCAGTATGTGCTCGGCATCTTCGAGAAGTGCGGCGTCCCCGAGCAGTCGGTCACCAAAGTCCAGACCGGCGGCCCCGACGGAGACCTTGGCGGAAACGAAATCCTGATGTCCGCCGACCGTACCATCTGCATCATTGACGGAGGCGGCGTCATCTACGACCCGGACGGACTGTGCCGGGAGGAACTGCGGCGGCTGGTTTCCCTGAGGGCCGACTCCTCCCACTTCGACCCATCGCGGCTCGGCCCGTCAGGATTCAAGGTGACCGTGGCGGACCGCGATGTGACCCTCCCGGACGGAACACGCGTCGTGTCCGGTCTCTCGTTCCGCAACTCGTTCCATCTTGACCGCCGGCTGCGCGCCGACCTGTTTTTGCCGTGCGGAGGCAGGCCCTGCTCCATCAACGCCACCAACTGGGAGAACCTCCTCGATGAACGGGGTGCGCCGGTCTACCGGTGGATTGTCGAGGGAGCAAATCTGTTCCTCACGCAGGACGCGCGGCTGAAACTTGAGGAGAAAGGCGTCATCCTGTTCAAGGACAGCTCCACAAACAAGGGAGGGGTTACCTCATCGTCGTACGAGGTGCTCGCAGGGCTTGTGCTGGACGACCGCGAGTTCGCCGACCTGATGGTCGTCCGGGAGGACGGCACTGTGCCGGAGTTCCGCAAGGCGTACATTGAAGAGATCGTTGCCCGGATTCGGCAAAACGCTCGCGATGAGTTCGAGATTCTCTGGCACCTTCACCGCGAGACAGGAAAACCGTTGTGCGTGCTGTCCGACCTGCTCAGCGAGAAGATTCTCGAGATCGCGGCAACCGTTGCTGGTTCGACACTGTGGGAAGACGCGCGCATTCGCCAGAAGGTCATTGCGATGCATGCGCCCGCCTGCCTGGTAAAGCAGGTGGGCCTCCAGACGGTGATGAAGCGTTTGCCCGAGAAGTACCAGCGCGCGATATTCAGCCGCACGCTCGCGAGAAGTTTTGTGTACAGGCACGGGATTTCCCCCACGCTTGAAGAGTACCGCCTTTTCGTCGCCTCGCTCTCCGATGGGCTGGCCGAACTTCCTGACTGAGGCTCCGGCGGACGGCCTGCAGGGCGGGATGCCGGGCACTCTGTGGTAAAATGAGTTGTATGAGAGCGGACTGCTTTGCAAAGAAGGTGCTGGTTGTCGAGGGCAACCACGAGGAGCGGACGCAACTTGCCGACATACTGAAGAAAGCGGGACTTGCGCCGATCGAGGCCGCTGACGGGGCCAGCGGTCTGCGTCTGTTTCGCGAGGAGAAACCCGACCTTGTCATTCTTGAGGAAACGTTGCCCGTGATGGACGGGCTGCAGGTGCTGAAGAGAATCAAGGCGGGACCCGTCAGCCGCAGGACACCAGTCATCCTTGTGACCGCGCGTGACTACGACGCAGAGAAGACAGCGGGCGGGCACTCCGCACCGGCGGACTTCTACCTTTCCAAACCGTACAACATCGCACACCTTCTCTCAGTCATCGAGCGGTCCCTCACAGGAGGACCGGAGTGAGCGGACTTTTCGGCGTCGCGTCGCGCAGGGAATGCGTGGAGGACCTGTTTTACGGGACGAACTACCACTCTCACCTCGGCACGGAGTTCGCGGGCCTGGCGGTGCGCGGCAGACGGATTGTGAAGAAGATCCATGAGATCCGCATGAGCCAGTTCAAGTCCCGATTCTGGTCAGAGATGCCACACCTCCGCGGCACCTCGGGGATAGGCGTCATCAGCGACAGGGATCCGCAGCCCATCGTCATTGATTCGAAGTTTGGAACCTGCGCCATCGCGGTGTGCGGGTTCATTGCCAACAGCCACCGTCTCGCGCGAAAACTCCTTTCAGAAGGCGAGTCGTTCAGCGACTCCTTCAACGGCAGAATCAACGCGGCGGAACTCGCCGCCAAACTCATCAACAGAGGGGCAACCATCCCTGATGGCATTGCGAAGATGTTCGCCGCCATCGAGGGATCATGCACCCTGCTTATGCTCACCGCCGACGGCATCTGGGCCGCGAGAGACCGCCTCGGCTACTTCCCTCTCACCATCGGCCGCGCGGAACACGGGTGGGCGGCGGCGAGCGAAACAACCGCGTTCCCCAACCTCGGGTTTCAGGTGGTCAGGCATCTCGGACCCGGCGAGATTGTTCGGTTCACTCCGTCGGGCATTGCCGAGGAAACGTCTCCGCGGAAGATTCGCCAGATCTGCGCCTTCCTGTGGGTCTACACGGGGTTTCCCGCGTCAAATTACGAGGGGATGAATGTGGAGGTGGTCAGGGAGCGATGCGGAAGGTTCCTCGCAAAACGAAACGGCGTTGAGGCAGACCTTGTGGCGGGTATCCCCGATTCAGGCACGACCCACGCCATCGGCTACGCGATGGAGTCGGGCATCCCGTTGCGAAGGCCTCTTGTCAAGTACACCCCGGGATTTGACCGCAGTTACACTCCGCTGACGCAGAGCATCAGGGACCTCATCGCGAAGATGAAACTCGTGGCGGTCCGCGAGGTCATCGCGGGCAACCGCATCGTGCTCTGTGACGACTCCATTGTGCGCGGCACCCAGTTGAAGAACTACACGATCAAGAAACTGTGGGACAGCGGCGCGCGAGAGATCCATCTGAGAATCGCGTGTCCGCCGCTGATGTTTCCCTGCAGGTTCAACTACTCGACGCGCAGCGCGGCGGAACTCGCCGCCCGACGCGCCATCCGCGCTCTCGGCGGAGACGAGAGAAGGCCTGCCGCTTTCCTGCAAGAAAGAAGTTCCCAGTTCAGGCAGATGGTTCAGCACATCGCCAGCGAACTCGGAGTGACCTCGCTCGCCTACCAGCGGCTTGACGATATGGTGGAGGCAATCGGGCTGCCCGCGCAGGAACTCTGCTTCTACTGCTGGACCGGCGAGGTCCCTCCCACGCAACGGTGAGAAGGCACCCGCCCGCACGCGACGCGGGGAACGCGGCGTCGCTACGCTACCCTCTCAAGAACTGTTTTGCCAGCGCCTGCTCCGTTATCTCGATCACGGTAGGCCTGCCGTGCGGGCAGACAAAGGGATCTTCACAGGAAAGAAGGTCTACGCGCACCCTGTCGGCTTCAACTCCAGTCAACGGCTCTCCTGCCATCACGGACATCCTGCACGCTCTCCGGGCAAGCGTCTGCGCGTCGCACAGCGAGAGATTCCCTCCCGCAAGGAGCCCGCGCACCGCGCTCTCCGCATCCCTCAGGATGGCCGGGCAGGTGTGGACCGCTATCGCAGCGCTGTCCAGTTTCGTGGTCGCAAAGCCAGCCCGTTCCAGCGCGTCCCCTCCCTCTTCCCACGCCACCATCTCCTGGGGAGACAGAGCAACGACTGCGGGCGTCAGAAGGTGCTGGACATCCACCCTGCCCGTCTCTATCTGCCTCTTGAGCCGTTCAAACGAAATCCTCTCGTGCGCCGCATGCTGGTCCATCACAAGAAGGGACTCGCCCGACTCAAAGAGGAGATAGGTGTTCCGGAAGACGCCGACGAAGCGGCACGAGGCAAGTTTCTCCCGCAGAGTGCCTGCGCCGCGCGTGCCGTCTGACGCCGAGACGTAGGGCAGCGGCGCCTCGGACACCGGCGTCTCCTGTGTCGTCCTCCCGCCGCCGGACAGGGAAACAGGCGGGAAAAAGACCTGTTTCGGCATACTGGCTCCGACGAGAAGTTCTCCACAGAACGACTCAATCCGGCGGCAGATCGCATACTCGTCTTTCATCTTCACCTCTCGCTTCGCCGGATGGACATTGACATCCACTGACCGGGCAGGCACCTCAACGAACAGCAGGAAGCACGGCCACGACTCCGCGGGAAGAAGCCGCCTGAACGCCTGGTTGACCGCCGACTGGAGCGGACGGCTCGCCACAGGCCTGCCATTGACAAAGACAAACTGCAGGTCAGGTCTTGGCCTCCTTACGCTGGCATCCCCGCAGAGCAGATGCACGCGCAGAAGTTCCGCCGGAAAACTCCGGGTTCCCTCCAGGAACCGTTCGCGGCAAAGCCCGGTTGCCGCCGCAGCCCTCTCCGCGTGTCCGGCGTGCGGCGCCAGATTGAGCAACTCTCTCCCGTTGTGAACGAAGGTGAACCTGCGCTCGGGAAACTGGAGGGCGTACGGGAAAAACGCATCCATGGCGCGGGAGAGTTCTGTCGCATCCGTCTTCAGGAACCTGCGCCGGGCAGGGGTGTTGAAGAACAGTTCCCTGACCTCCACCTCGGTGCCGCTGTTCATTCCCACAGGCCGTACCTCAATGCGATGCCCCGCGCGCACATGGAGGAGCACGCCCTCCCGCGCGTCAGGTGTCTTCGTCCGCAGCACCACATCTGACACCGCGGCAATGCTGTAGAGCGCCTCTCCCCGGAATCCGAACAGCCCGCGCGCGCCGACATCATCAAGGTCCTCAATCTTGCTGGTGGCGTGGCGACAAAACAGCTTGTCCACATCTTCCGCGGAGATGCCGCTTCCGTTGTCAGAGACGCGGATGAGGGTTCTGCCCGCCTTCTCCAGCACCACCGACACCGAGGTCGCTCCCGCGTCAAGCGCATTCTCCACCAACTCCTTCACGACAGACGCGGGCCGTTCCACCACCTCGCCCGCGGCAATCCTCGCCGCCACCTCAGGGCTGAGAACCCGTATTCCCGCCATCCCGCAATCTCCTCTTCCATTCGGCAAGTTTCGCAAGGGCTTCAAGCGGCGTCATCGCGTTGATGTCAAGTCCGGCGAGTTCGTCCCTGACGTCGTCCAGCACAGCCATCTCCGCTCCGACGATCCGCGGCAGTGTCTGCCCCTGCGCGCCGAAGAGGGAACCTTCCTGCTCCTCCGCAAGGCGGTTTGCGATTCTCTCCTTGACGCGCGCCTGCATCTCAAGCATGGCAAGGAGTTCCTGCGCTCTCTCGATGACCTGTTCCGGAATGCCCGCAATGCGGGCGACATACAGACCGTAACTGTCGTCACTCCCGCCTGGCATAATGCGGTGGAGAAAGACGATGTCGTCCTTCCGTTTCTCCACCGCGACATTGTAGTTCTTCACTCCCTCGGTCTGTTCGGCAAGCGCCGTCAACTCGTGGAAATGGGTTGCGAACACCGTGCGGGCGCGCGCCCGGCAGAGACGCTCCGCCACCGCCCACGCCAGCGACAGACCGTCGAAAGTGCTTGTGCCCCGGCCGATTTCGTCAAGGATGACGAGGGAGCGCGGGGTCAGGTTGTTGAGAATCTCCGCCGTCTCGGTCATCTCAACCATGAAGGTTGACTGGCCTGCCGCAATCTCGTCACGGGAGCCGATGCGCGCAAAGATGCGGTCAGCCACGCCGATGGAGGCCTGTTCCGCCGGCACATAACTGCCCATCTGCGCCAGAATGACGATGAGCGCGTTCTGTCTGATGTAGGTTGACTTCCCCGCCATGTTCGGACCGGTGATGATGAGCAGCCGGTCAGACGAGCAGTTCCACACGATATCGTTGGGGACAAACGACCTGCCGAGCGCCTTCTCAACCACAGGATGCCTTCCCTGGACAATCCGTATCAGGTCCGAGTCGGTAATCTCGGGTGCGGTGTAGCCGGCGTTCACTGCCGTTTCCGCAAGAGAGACAAGAACATCGAGCGCCGCAACCTCGTCGGCATACCGATGGATGTCCGCGGCGGACGACAGAAGTTTCTCCCTCAGGTCCTCGACAAGGCGCTTCTCCCGTTCACGCATCCTGTCTTCCGCAGTCCTCATCTCCTCTTCAAACCTCGCCAGCGGCTCGGTCACAAACCGCTCACCGCCCGCGAGGGTCTGCTTCCTCACATAGTCGGCGGGCACAAGGTGCAGATTCGGCTTGCTCACCTCGATGTAGTAGCCGAACACCTGAGTGTAGCCAACCTTCAGCGATTGGATGCCGGTGCGTGCGACCTCAGCGACCTGGAACTCCCGGAGCCATGTCCGGCCGTTCTCCCTCAGATTCCTGAGCCGGTCAAGTTCTTCGTCGTATCCGGGTCTGATAAGCCAGCCATCGGGTTTGCCCGCCGACGCATCGGGGTTCACCGCCGACTCAATCAGTGCGCGCGCCTCGGGAAGGTCGCCTATCCTGAACAGGTCGCTCTCATCGGCGACAGACCTCACCGCCTCCTGCAAGCGGGGAATCCGGCACAGGGCTGAACGTAGCGCGAGGAAGTCCTTTGGCGTGGCACAGTTACAACTGAGGCGGGAGAGCGCCTTGCCGATGTCCGGCAGGTGGCTGAGCGCTTCCCCGAGCGCTTCGCGGGCAGCGCGGTTGCGCACCAGCGCGGTGACGGCTGCCTGACGCCTCCTGATTGCCGCAGGGTCTTTCAGAGGATGGTACAGCCACGCCCGCAGGAGACGCCTGCCCGCAGCGGTTCGCGTGCGGTCAATCGCTTCGAGGAGCGATTCAAGGTCAAGCCCTGCGGCTGCCGCAGGAGAGATATACACGAACTCGTCATCGGCATACCGGGCAATCCTGTCAATATGGGAAAGCGGCTGCCGGGCAAGACGCCTGAGGTACTCCAGAAGCCCGCCAGCGGCCGCAATGCCAAGCCGCATCTCCTCCACGCCGTACCCTCGCAAACTGGCGGTCCCGAAATGCGCGCACAGACCCCGGTACCCCAGCGCTCCGTCAAACAGCCACTCCTCGCAGGGAGTGAGCGTGATCGAGGGGATCCTGCCGAACATCCTCCGCGCTTCCTCTTCCTGTCCGGCGGGGAACACGCACTCGCAGACCGGCAGGCGGCTCGCGACCTCCACTGCCCGCGACGAGTCGGGGTATTCGCCGACATGGATGACTCCGCCTGCCGTATCGGTGAACGCGACTCCCGCCTTTTTCCCCGACACGACGACCGCCAGCGTGTACCGCGAATCTGAACTTGCCTCGTCTATGAAGGTGCCGGGGGTGACGATCCTGGTGATCGCCCGCTTCACAAGCCCCTTTGCCGTCGCGGGGTCTTCAACCTGCTCGCAGATGGCGACCTTCTTGCCCGCCTTCACCAGACGCCCGATGTAGTTGTCGGCGGCGTGGAACGGAATGCCGCACATCGGCACCCTGCCGGACCTGCCTCCATCTCGCGAAGTGAGCACAAGGTCAAGGATGGCTGAGGCGATCTTCGCGTCCTCGTAGAACATCTCGTAGAAATCGCCCAGGCGGAAGAAGAGGATGGCGTCTTTTGCCTCTTCCTTCATCTGCCGGTACTGCCTGAGCATCGGAGTGATGAGGTCTGACTGAGCCATACGCAGGTCTCCAGGGTACGATAAAGGATACCATACAGCCAGACCGGCGACACCAGCCTCCTTCCCGCGCGAGACCTGTGTTCCGTGTCGCCCATCTGGTATAATACGGGTATGGAACATCTGACCGAACGACGGATCTACTACCACCACACGGACGCGGGCGGGGTTGTCTACTACACCGCCTACCTTGAGCAGTTTGAAGAAGCGCGGGCAGAGTTCTTCCTTTCCCGCGGAATCAACATCAAAGACCTTGCGGACGCCGGCATCCATTTTGTCGTCGCGTCGGTGCAGGTCTCGTTCCGCTCCCCCGCCTTTTTCTACGACCTCGTCAGGATTCTGACCCGGGTTGAGAGAGTGGGAACCTCGTCGGTTGTCTTCAACCAGCAGGTGCGCAGGGACGCGCACCTGCTCGTCGACTCGCAGACCGCCGTCGTGTGCGTCGGCGACAACTTCAAACCCCGCAGGATACCTCCGGAGATCCGGCAGGCGCTGACTCCGGACACCTCTCCTGCGCAGGAGGGACAGTGAAGACGCTTGTCTTCTTCTACTCGCGCACCGGCACCACGAGGGCTGCGGCGCAGGAGATCGCCTCTGCGTGCGGTTGCCCGGCTGTCGAAATCGTGGACAGGAAAGACCGCAGCGGTCCTGCCGGCTACCTCTCTGCAGGGAAAGATGCCATGCGTAGACGTCTGACTGACATCGCTCCCGTTCCCCGCGACCCCTCCGAGGCAGAGGTCGTTGTCGTCGGCACGCCCGTGTGGGCGTTTACCGTTTCTCCGGCAGTCCGCACATTCCTCTCGCAGCACGCCGGACGCCTCCCGCAGGTTGCCTTTTTCTGCACGCAGGGAGGTTGCGGCGGAAAGCGGGCTCTCAGGGAGATGACCGCCCTCGCGGGAAAACAACCGGTTGCGACCCTTGTGCTGAACGAGCGGGAGATGCGGTCAGGCGCTTTCCGCAGCCGCGTCAGAGCATTTGTCTCGCAGTTTTCCCATGGAGACCGATAGCGACTCCTGCCGCATCTGCGCGGTGAGAGGGGACATCACCCGGCAGGCGGTTGACGCCATCGTCAACGCGGCAAACACCTCGCTGCTCGGGGGCGGCGGAGTTGACGGCGCCATTCACCGCGCGGCGGGTCCGGCGCTCCTTGAAGAGTGCAGGAAAATCGGCGGTTGCCCGACGGGAGAAGCGCGGATAACCGGCGCGGGACGCTTGCCCTGCCGGTGGGTGATTCACACGGTGGGACCTGTCTGGCGCGGAGGAAACTTTCGCGAGCGGGAACTCCTTGCCTCGTGCTACCGCGCCTGTTTTGCCCTCGCCGCGCAGCACGATATCCACTCTCTCGCGTTTCCGTCCATCGCGACGGGCGCCTACCGTTTCCCCCTTCACGAGGCGGTCAGAATTGCGGTCTTTGAAACGCGGGCGGCCGTTTGCCGGCTATCCTGCCTCAGGGAGGTGAGATTCGTCTGCTTTGACGAAGACACCGAGCGGGAGTACCTCAGGCAACTACACCAGCAGATCGACTGAAAACCCCCTGCCGGAAGGCAAGACCCTTCCTGTCAGAACCCTGCCTTCAGTCCCGCGAAGAGGCGGAAGTCAGGAGCACCGTACCCTTCGTTCAGTCCGGCACCGGCGCCGAAGGTCACTGACGTCTGCTCGCTCACTTTCAGGCCAGCCCAGCCGATGAGTTCCACAGGCGTGGTCCGCTCGTGGTTGAAGAAGCCGTTGCTGCTGCGCGCTTTCACCTCAACGCCGAGCCGGGTTCTGCCGCTTGCGAACCCGTAACTGTAGCCGATGCCCGCGAGCCACGAGCCCTGAATGTTGACAGGGTTTGGAAGGGGCAGATTCTGGTCGTCGTCCTCAAACACATAGCCGAGGTTGAAGGCGAGGTAGGTGTGGTTGCACCAGTTCCTGTCTACGATGAAAAGCGCGCCGAACCCGTTGGCGTCATCGCTCATCAGGGCGTCTTCTTCGCCGGTATCAAGGTTCGCAAAGGCGACAAGCGCGCTGCCCCAATCGTCCTTCCCGCCGAAGAAGTGGAACTTCCCTTCCAGATGGATGTCCCCGAGGCCGCTGCTGGACACGCCGGCAACATCCGAGTCCTGCGAGAGAAGGTACGGCACCACAGCGCCTATCTGGATTCTGTCGGTGAGACCGTACGCGGCGCCAAGAGAAAGGACGAACTGATTCTTGGAGAAATCCGTCCACGCAAGACCGCTAAAACCCTCGTACGCGGTCGGCGCATACGAGAGAAAAAGGTCAACCTGTCCTGTCCCCCGACCGAGGTTGTCGCTGCCGTACACAAGGACAAAGTGTTTCTCTCCGGGAGCGATGTCAAAGTGGTTCACATCAAGGGCGGAGCCGACAAGAGGAAATCCCGCAACGAGCGCGACAAGCGCATACGCACACATCCGGCTCATTGTTCTCATATGTCCTCCCTGTTTCGCACAATGTAGCACGAGCCGGCAGCGGTGTCAATCACCCGCCTCATCGTGCCGGACGCTCGGCCAGCCGGGGATACTTCACAATGACGACAGGGCACCGCGCGCCGGCAAGGATGCGCTGTCCCTCGGACACCCGCCCCCTTCCTGCACCCAGCCGCTCCACCTCTCCAATGACGAGGAGGTGAGCCGGCAGTTCAGCCGCGGCGCGAAGGACCGCCTCGTGGACCGCTCCACGGAGCATACTCGTCTGGCACCTGACACCCCTGACCGCGGCCGCATCCGCGACCCAGCGGAGAAACCTCTGCCCCTGTTCGAGGATATCCCGCGCGTACTCCTGCGCCTCCTGCTCGATAAAGACGCGGTATGCGACCAGTTCGCGCAGCACCACCTCGTCGAGCACTGCGACCGCGGTCAGCCGCGCTCCAAGTTTCTCAGCAAGATAGATGCCGAAGCCGGCAACCGCCCGCGACGCCTCGTCGCAGGAGACCGCGACAAGAATCTCCTCAACCGCCATCCTGTCCCCTCTTTTCGCGCCGCTCCTTCACCTGCTTCAGAAGAGCGAACGCTTCCCTGCCCTCTTCGTCAAGCCGTTCGCTTATCTCCTTGATTGCCTGCCGGAACTGCGGCAGGTGTATCTTCTCAATGGCGTTGACCTTCCGCATCGTCTTCTGTATCTCCCTGCCGAGCCGCAGAAGCGCGGTCTTCGTCTCCGCGAGGGCCGCAAGGGCTGAGAGAACCTCTCTCCACTTTGCCGCCGCTTCGTCAAGCACGAGAGGGCCTTCAAGAGGACTCCACTGCGGCTCTGACGGCGCCAGCTGGAACTCCACCATCGGCAGGCTCACTCCCATCACCCGCGCGTGCCTCACCTCGATCTCCGCCTGCGGCGGGACCCCTGCGGACACGGACGCAAGCGCCCTCATCCCGAGAAGCGTCTCCGCGCGCGCCGTGAGCGAGTACGCCTCGGCAAGGAGCCGCTCTGCCTCCGCCTGCGCCTTCCTTGCGGCGTCCAGACGACGGGTGAACTCCGAGATGAGCACCCTGCGCTTCTCATCCAGAAGCGCGTGCCCCTCCTCTGTCACCGCCAGCGTCCTTCGCAGGCGCAGAAGGTTCATCCTCGTCGCAGGGATGCTACGCGGCATTGCTCCCCCGGTAGTACTGCGCCACAATCTCTTCCCTGATGCGCACCAGTTCTTCCCGCGGCAGGAGCGAGACAATCTCCCAGCCGAGCGACAAACTTTCTTCAAGTGTGCGGCGTTCGTCAGGTCTCTGCCTGACGAACCTGTCCTCAAAGGCGTCCCCGTACGCCAGATAGGTGCGGTCAATGGCGGTCAGTTCCTCCTCGCCGATGATGGAGGCGAGCGACCGTATCTCCTTTGCCCGGGCATACGCCGCGAACAGTTGCGAGGCAAGCCCTGGGTGGTCTTCGCGGGTGAACCCTTCACCGATGTTGTCCTTCATCAGGCGGGACAAAGACGGCAGCACCGCCACCGGCGGATAGACGCCTCTGGCCGCAAGTTCCCTGTCAAGGACAATCTGTCCCTCGGTAATGTAGCCGGTCAGGTCGGGAATGGGATGGGTCAGGTCGTCGTTGGGCATCGTGAGGATGGGTATCTGGGTGACCGACCCTTTCTTCCCGATGATTCTGCCCGCCCGCTCGTAGAGAGATGCAAGGTCGCTGTAGAGATACCCGGGATAGCCCTTGCGCGCGGGAATCTCCCCCCGCATCGTGGACAGTTCGCGCAGTGCCTCGCAGTAGTTGGACATATCTGTGAGGATGACGAGGACCTGCATATCCCGTTCAAAGGCGAGGTACTCCGCACAGGTGAGCGCCAGGCGCGGCGTCGTGATCCGCTCAATGGATGGGCTGTCCGCAAGGCTCAGAAAGACCGCCACTTTGTCCAGAACGCCGGACTCCTCGAAACTCCCGAGGAAGAAACGCGCGGTGTCGTACTTCACGCCCATCGCGGCGAACACCACGCAGAAACTCTCCCCCTTCGCGCGCGCCTGCCGCGCAATCTGGGCAGCCATCAGGTCGTGCGGAAGGCCGCTGCCGGAGAAGATGGGCAGTTTCTGCCCGCGCACGAGGGTGTTCATCACATCGATGGTGGAGATGCCTGTCTCAATGATGTCTCTCGGATACTCCCTTGCCGTCGGGTTTATCGCCATTCCGTTCACATTCAAGAACGCGTCCCCAGGCGGCTTCGGCATCCCGTCCAGCGGCCTGCCTGTGCCGTCAAATGTCCTGCCGAGCATCCCTTCCGAACAGCCCAGAAGAAGAGGTTCCTCGCGGAACCGCACCCTGCAGGAACTCAGCGACAGCCCCGAGGTGCCGCCAAGAACCTGAACGGCTGCGTATCCCGTTCCCACCTCGATGGTGATGCCGGTGCGCGTCTCGCCCGACTCGTCCTCCACTTCGACCAGTTCGTTGTAGCCGACGTTGTGGATGTTGCGGATGATGAAAATCGGGCCGGCTGCCTCGTGGATTCCCCGGTACTCTCTCCTCAGCAGATTGTCCATTATGACTCCAGAGTTGCGCACTCCTTCCGTATCCGTTCCGGAAGCGCCGCAAGCCGTTCAAGGTCGTTCTCGCCGTACCGCTCCCTCATACGAACGACCTCCGCAAATACCTCCAGCCGCTTGATGTCCGACACCGCCGTGCCCTGCTGGACAAGCCGTTCCGCCTCGCGGTACAACGCGAGCATCGCCCTGAGCATCAGCGCCTGCTTCCGCGCCGATGTGCAGGCGTCCATCGGGTCAAACGCGCTCTGCTGGAGGAACGCGTTCTTGAACACCTCGCATATATCAAGCACCAGCCGCTGGCTCTGGGGCAGGACATCCGGACCGACCAGTTTCACCACCTGCTGGAGTTTTTGTTCCCGCTGGAGCAGGTCCATCATCTCATACCTCATCGAGAGCCAGTCGGGGTCCACATTCTTCTCCCACCAGCCGCGCACCTCGTCCACATACTCCGAATAACTCTCCGTCCAACTGATGGCGGGGAAGTGCCTTGCGTACGAGAGGTCCCTGTCCAGAACCCACACGCCCCGGACAAACCTCCTCGTGTGCGTGGTGACCGGTTCGGAGAAGTCGCCGCCGGGCGGAGAGACAGACGCGATGACGCTGATGGAGCCACTTGAACCCGCGAGCGTCTCCACCATCCCCGCGCGCTCGTAGAACTCTGCCAGCCGCGCGGGCAGATACGCGGGGAAACCTTCCTCAAGCGGCATCTCCTCAAGCCGTCCCGACAGTTCTCTGAGCGCCTCTGCCCATCTCGAAGTTGAGTCAGCCATCAGCGCGACATCCAGCCCCATATCGCGGTAGTACTCCGCGAGCGTGATGCCGGTATAGATGGACGCCTCGCGGGCGGCAACAGGCATATTCGATGTGTTTGCGATGACGATTGTCCGCTCCATCAGCGGTCCGCCTGTGCGCGGGTCTGTCAACTGCGGGAAGGTGTGGAGGACATCCGCCATCTCGTTTCCGCGTTCACCGCATCCCACAAACACCACCACATCCGCGTCGCTCCACTTTGCCAGTTGGTGCTCGATGACCGTCTTGCCGGTGCCGAACCCTCCGGGAACCGCAACGCACCCTCCCTTCGCGATGGGAAACAGCGTATCAATGACCCGCTGGCCGGTGATGAGGGGAGAACTGACGGGAAACCGCCTCCGGTAGGGACGAGGTTTTCTCACCGGCCACCTCTGGCTCAGAAAGATGTCCTGGTCGCCCTCGCTGCCGCGCACCACCGCCACCGGCTCGGTCACCGTGTACATTCCTTCAGGGGCAACACGGACAACCTCGCCGGAAATGGACGGAGGCACCATCACCCGGTGCGTCAGGAACTTCGTCTCCTTCACCTCCCCGATGACTGCGCCTGCCTCAACCGTAGACCCTTGCCTGACGCAGGGCACAAACTGCCACCGCTTCTCAGGGTCCAGCGCCGGGACGCGCAGCCCTCTTCTTATGAAACTGCCCTCCTTTTCCCGTATGACGGAAAGCGGGCGCTGGATGCCATCGAAAATCGTCCCGATGAGACCCGGACCGAGTTCAACGGAAAGCGGAGCACCCTCGGAGAAGACCGGGTCGCCCGCCTTCAGCGAGGTCGTATCCTCGTACACCTGCACATACGCCCGGCTGTCTTTCAGCCGCACCACTTCTCCGACAAGCCGCTGGGTCCCCACCTCAACCATATCAAGGATGCGCAGGGATACCTGCGTCTCAATCTCAACGACCGGACCTATCACCCGGGAGATGGTTCCCGCTTTCTCTCCCATCTCAAAGGTCTCCTTTCAGAAGTTCTCCGACAATAGCGTCCCGTTCGGCGGCGAGCAGCGAAGAGATCCGGCAGTCGCACACAATCCTTCCGTCCGCGGACCTGACAATCAGCCCGGCATCCTGAAACTCCCCGCGGCAGAATGCCGTCTCCGACACCCCCGCCTGACGGCATACTTCGGAGGCCTCCGCGCGAAACGGTCCGTCAATCACAGCGTCGTCGGCGCGTGATGTCACAATCTCCGCCGGCTGGCCGACAAGAGGCACGGCCCTCTTGATGCTCTCGATGAGGAACCTGCGGTAGTCAGGGGAAAAACGGAACGCCTCCACCGCGCGGCTGACTCCGTCAAGAACCGCGTTCACAAATACCATCCGTTCCTCAAGGACTGCGCGCCGCGTGTCAAGCCCTGCAGAGGCAAGAATCCTCTCCTTCGCCTTCTCCGCCCTCGCCACAGCCCCGGCGCGAAGCCGCTGACCAATCGCACGCGCCTCTTCCTGCGCCTTCGCCAGCAACTCTTCCGCCTGACGCCGCGCGGCGGCGACAAGACGCCGCGCCTCCTCCTCACTCTCCCGGCGAATCTGGCTGCACAGCCCGTCCGCATCTCCTGCCTGTGCCGGCACCCTGTCAGTGTCTTTCATCTCAGATGCTCACTCCCAGCGCCTGTCTCACAAACTCTTCAATGGACACGCCCCCCGAGAACTCTCCGGCAGACGGCACCTCAAGCACAACGGGAAGGTCGCGCTCCCTGCGATGCAGAGCTATCTCCTCGCCAATCAGCCGGCTCACCTTGCCCGTGACGATGATGACGCCGATATCCTGCCTGCCGGCGAACCGCCTGAACGCATCGGCGGCGGCCTGCCGGTCTGCCGCCTCAGCCGTCTCCACTCCCGCAAGACGGAAGCCGACGGCGCTCGATGGGTCGGAGAGACAGGCGAACATCATCCCTCACACCTTGTTGAGAATCATAATGGCGATGATGAGCCCGTAGATGGCGATTCCCTCGGCGAGCCCCACATAGATGAGCGCCCTGCCTGACAGTTCGGGTTTCTCGCTCATCGCGCCCATCGCAGCCGCTCCGACAAACGAGACCGCGATGCCCGCCGCGATGGAGCCGAGACTTGCCACGATGGCTGCGGAGATGTACGCCCACATCTTGGCGTCCCCGGCGGTTGCCTCCTGCGCGAACGCGCTGCCCGCGCAGGCAAGGCAGGCACCACACAACGCTCTCGCAACGAAACCTATCCGTCCACCGTCTTTCATCCCTTCCTCCCTTTTTCCGTTCACGCCTGAATCGGGCTGTACCTTCGCTTCCCTGTCTGAAAGAACTTGGAGAAAAACTCGTAGTAGTTGAGCCGAACCGCCTGGATGCCGGCGACGAGCCCTTCAAGGCAGATGATAAGCGCGTTTCCTCCGACAATCACCACCCACGACACCGGACCGTTTCCCACAAGGCGCGCGATGGTGAAGACCGCAAAAAACAGCCCCGCGTGCGCAAGGGAAAACGCAGCCATCCGCACAAACGACACGGTGTTCTTCAACAGTCCCATGCCGATTTCCAGAATGTCAATGCCGCTTTCCACCACAGCCATTCCCGCCGGTTCGTGCCCCTTTGAGGCAAACGCCCGCGCCACCGGCCACAGAAACAGCAGTCCCAGCGCTCCTGCCAGAGACGCAACCATCCACGAGGGCGTCGCCCTGCCACTGAGGAACCGCGCCGCTACGCCGATGCCAAGCCAGTACGCGATGCCGGCGACTATCCCCGCCTTATCGAACATCGCCTCGGACAGGCGGCCCCACCTCAGCCGGTTGACCACATTCAGGGCGATGCCTGCGGAGACAAGCCCCGCCCCGAAGAAGAGCGCAGCGGCAAAGATTCTGCCTATCTCCTCCATCGGCTTTATCCAGACAGCGTGGAATTCGTGTCCGAAAAAACTCCCGCACAGGACGCCGAACAGGATGGAGGCGGCGCCGCATGCGGCAAGCACCGTGGCAAAAGACCTCACTCCCGGATGCCGGCGCCCGGCAAGCCCGCCGAGGAGAAGGACGAGACCGTGCCCCGCGTCTCCGAACATCAGGCCAAACATCAGCGGAAAACTCAACGCGATGAACCCCGTCGGGTTGACGCTTCCGTAGGCAGGAAGCCCGTAGGTCTCCACAAGCGCCTCAAACTGCTTCAAGAGCCCCCTGTTGTCAAGGGCAACTGGCACATCTTCGCGCGGCACCCCTGTCCTCTCCGCAGGGATGAGTTCAACCACCGCGTGCGGGTCCAGCTGCGTCACCTGCCTGAGGAGGAGATTCGCCGTCCTGCGCGCCACCCATCCGGAAAAGACGGTGACCCGCTCGGTCTCTGACGCCTTCTCCTCCGCAAGGAGAAGCACCTGCCTGACAGACACCGCGCGCCTGAGCGACGCTATCTCCGCTGCAACACCTTCCGCCTCCGACGCAATACGGCGGTCCCACTCGTCCATCTGCGCCCGCAACGCCGATATTCTCGAAGCAACCTGCTCCTCGGTCGCCAGCACCGCCTCAGGGAGTTCCTGCGCGCTCCACCCTGCTGCGTCAAGAACCCTTTTCACCTCCCCCTCGGCAGAGTTGAGGAACACCGCAAGGACGCTCACCCTTCCCTTCTCCACCTTCCACGGGAAAAGACAGCAGGCGGTCTCTCGCACGCCTTCGACGAGGTTCGTCCAGAACCGTGTCTCCACCTGACCGTGCGCAATCCGGATGAACCTGTGCGCATCAGCCACCGAGGCGGGAAACGGCGCCGCGTTCCGTATGCGCCGGAGAAGATCCTCCTCTTCGCGTAAGAGCGCGCGCGCCTCTTCCCTCCCGCTAAAAAGTGGCGCAAACCGCTCTTCCACCTGCCGCAACCGCCATGGACAGTCGGCATACGCCACCTCTTCTGCCGCGCCTTTTTCCGGGACACCAGCATCCTTTGCCAGTTTCTCAATCCTTGCGGACAGTTCTTCTGCTCTGCGCATCTCCTCCTGAACGCCTGACGGCGCCGCAAGCGAGAGGGAACCTTCCACCTCGGAAAGGGAAGAGGGGTCAAAGACGCCAAGTTGCGCGAGGCGGCGGCACACCTCTCCCGCATTCTTCTTCAACACCGCAATGGTCACAAACTCCATCGGAACCGTCGTCAGCATGCCGCGCCGCTCCTCGCTCTCTCGCCTTCCGCCTGTCCAACCTTCTCGGCCAGAATCCTGCCGAGTCGGGCTGTCTGCCGTCTCCGCAGAATCACAAACCCCAGCGGTCCGCCGATTGAAAAAGGATAACCGGCAAGAGCGCGCCGCACCTGCGCGAGGAGGAAGACGTCAACTGCGCGCTCCATCTCTTCCGAGGGAAGACGAACTATCTGCGCAAGGTTGCCGTACGGTCTGTTCACCCTTGCGAGCACCTCCTCAGGAGACGCAGACGCCCGCAGTTGGCCAATGACCTCGTCTGTCAGCACAAGCCCTCCGGAGCAGAGAAAACCGAAGAGTTCCTGCCTCCTGTCAGGGTAAAAGCGCAACGCCCTGCCGATGAGGCGAAGGTTTCTCCTATCAATCTCAATGCCGAGTATCTTTCCTGCCGCAGTCCTGTCAGACGGGGCAAGACGCGCAACCCTTCTCATCATCGCGCCGAGAAACTCCCGGTCAAGCCGCGCCTCAATGACAAACCACGGCAGATGGGCAGCATCCTCTTCCTCGGTGAAGTACTCCTTCAGCGCCGAACTCCGCAGAAGGCATTCCCTGTCAGCGCACTGAGCGAGTCCCTGAAACCTCTCGGGGGCAGAAAGCGCAGGCGCTCTGCCTGTCTCGCGCGTCTCGCGCCACACCCGCAACGCGGTCTTCAGTTCGCCGAGATTCTCCTCTTCGACCACATACTGGAGCACATCCCTTTCTCTTCCCGCAGGGTACCCTGCGACGACATTTTCTATCTCCTCGTGCTCGCGCTGCCTCAACCATTCCTCTGCCTGCCTGAGGCATTCCCGTGAAAAGGACTCAAGAGGCATTCCCTCGCACGCAGTGCCGCGCAGGGCTTCAAGAAAAGACGGCGCATCCTTCGCTGAGAGGAGCCGTTCGTAGGTTCTCTCATCAAGAAGCCGCGACACAAACGCGCGCATACGGGCGTTTCCGTAGGCGTACCTGACGAGAGAACGCATTACCCCTTTCCTCCTGACTCGCCAACAATGCGCCTGAGTATCTTTTCGGCAAGCGCAGGAATCTCCTGTTCTCTCTTCTTCCTGCGTTCCTGCGCCGTTTTCCGGGCTTCGTCTACGATGCGCTGCTTCTCAGCAAGCGCGGCCGCCTCTGCCTCAGCCACAAGCCGCCTTCCCTCCTCTGCCGCCTTCTTTTCTGCCTCAGCGACAATGCGCGCGCCTTTCTCCTTCGCCTCGGAGACAATCCGCTCCGCTTCCCTGCGGGCATCCTCAACTCGGTCTCTCGCGCGGCGCTCCTCTTCAAGAATCCTCTCAACAACCTCTTTCATCGGATTGCTCCAGAAGGTGGGCCTGTCGGGACGCGACCCATGCCCAGCATTATATCCGCAGTCAAACCTGCTGGCAAAACCTTTCCTTGCCTTGCGGCGGGCATACCTATGTGTATACTTTCTCATCAGCGCACAAGGAGGGCAAATGCTCAGCTGCGCTGTGATTGCGTGTTGTGTGCTCGCCGTCTTCCTTCTCTTCGGTCAGGAACTTCCGCAGACCAAGCCCATTGCGGCGGTGATGGACCTTGCCGCCGAGCAAGGTGTCTCAGCGTCTGCGGCGCGGATGCTTTCCGACTCGTTGCGCCGGGCGCTCTTCAAGGCAGGTCAATTCGAGATCGTCTCGCGGGAGAATATGAAGGAGATTCTGACGGAGCAGAAGTTCTGGGAAGCGTGCACGAGCCAGCAATGTATCCTTGATGCGGGCAAACTGCTCGGGGCGAAGAAGATGTTCGCAGGCACTATCGGAAGGGTGGGCGGCACCTACCTGATGGTGGTCAAGATGGTTGATGTGGAAAGCGGGAAGTTCGAGAAGGCAGAGGAAGACCGGTGCGCGGGGTGCGCAGAAGACGCGTTGCTTGATATGGTTGACCGGGTGGCGGCACGACTGTGCGGGACAACGCCCCCTGAACCCGGTACAGCGGTCTCAGGAAGCAGGCCGAAGACCATCACGGGGAAAGACGGGATGACGATGGTGCTGGTCCCTGCGGGCGAGTTTGAGATGGGCAGTCCTGCGGGCGAGGGAGAAGATGACGAACACCCGCGCCACACGGTGTACCTTGACGCCTACTACATAGACGAGCACGAGGTGACGGTTGCCCAGTACCGGAAGTTCTGCGAGGAGACAGGCAGGAAGATGCCTTCTGCGCCGGGATGGGGGTGGCACGACGACCATCCGGTGGTGAATGTGACATGGGACGATGCGTCTGCGTACGCGAGATACTACGGCAAGCGGCTGCCGACAGAGGCGGAGTGGGAGAAGGCGTGCCGTGCAGGCAGTACCACGAGGTACTGTTACGGAGATGACGACACACGACTGGGCGAGTATGCGTGGTATGGCAGGAACTCAGGGAATCAGACCCATCCGGTGAAGGAGAAGAAGCCGAACGGGTGGGGGTTATACGACATGTACGGGAATGTATGGGAGTGGTGCGCTGACTGGTACGGGGAGGAGTACTACAAGACGAGTCCGAAGAACAACCCGACAGGGCCGTCTTCGGGGGACTTCCGCGTGGTGCGCGGCGGCAGCTGGAACTACCCGGCGAACAACTGCCGCTCCGCGGACCGCCTCTGGGGCGATCCCCCGTTCGGGTTCGATCACGTCGGGTTCCGTTGCGCGTCGTCCGCGGTTCGGTGATACGGTCTTACTGTCTGCGGTCTTACCACAGCCCGCCGCAGTTTTTGGGGGCGACGGTGTCAAACCATCCTCTCATTCACCTAAATACCGCTGAACGCTCCCAGATACCCGTCCTTTGCGTCGCGTGGTGTCTGCCGGTAGAATAGGCGTATGGCGCAAAGGTACGATGTGGTGGTGGCAGGCGCAGGGCACAGCGGCGTGGAGGCGGCGCTGGCGTCAAGCAGGATGGGATGCCGCACGCTCCTTCTCACATTCAGCCGCACGTTCATCGGATGCCTCTCCTGCAACCCTGCCATCGGCGGAGTCGGCAAGGGGCAACTTGTCAGGGAACTGGACGCGCTCGGCGGAGAGATGGGGCGGGCTGCCGACGCCGCAGGCATCCAGTTCCGCACGCTGAACGCATCAAAAGGTCCTGCGGTGTGGTCTTCGCGCGCGCAGGTTGACAGAGACCTGTACGCGAAGTACATCCAGCAGACCGTCTCCTGCCAGCCACTTCTTGCCGTGAGAGAGGCAGAGGTCTCCGACATCCTTGTCTCGTCGGGAAAAGTGACCGGCGTGCGCACCGCCTGCGGGCAGACGGTCCTTTGCCGGTGCGTCGTTGTCTGCGCAGGAACCTTCCTCAACGGACTGATGCACTTCGGGCTGGAGACAACGCCGGGCGGAAGGATGGAGGAGCCGCGTCCGAGCGCCCTTCTTGCCTCCTGCCTGCGGGGTCTGGGCTTTGCCCTGCGAAGGTTCAAGACAGGCACCTGCTGCCGGATTGACGGCAGAACAATTGACTTTTCCCGTCTCCGCAGGCAGGACGGAGACAGCCCGCCGCGACCGTTTTCCCTCGCCACGGAGCGGATAGACCGTCGGCAGTGCGCCTGTTATGTCACCTACACCACCGAGGAGACCCACGACATCATCAGACGGCGCCTTGACAGGTCGCCGCTTTTCTCAGGAAAGATTACGGGCACAGGGGTGCGGTACTGCCCATCCATCGAGGACAAGGTGGTGAAGTTTCCCCACCACAAGACGCACCACATCTTCCTTGAACCTGAGACGCAGGAAGGCGTCTCGTGGTATCCCAACGGCATCTCCACGAGTTTGCCGCCTGAGACGCAGGAAGAGTTTGTGCGGACAATCCCCGGTCTTGCCCGGGCGAGGATTCTCAGGTACGGCTACGGCATCGAGCACGAGGTGATTGACAGCAGGGCTCTTCACCCGACGCTGCAGTCGCGCGAGATAGAAGGGCTCTTCTTTGCCGGGCAGGTGAACGGCACCACAGGGTACGAGGAAGCGGCGGCGCAGGGGGTGGTTGCCGGCATCAACGCGGCGCTCCTTGTGAAAGGAGACGAACCGCTCATCCTTGAACGGTCAACATCCTACCTCGGCGTGCTCCTTGACGACCTCTCAGGGAAGGGAACGGACGAACCGTACCGGATGTTCACTTCTCGGGTGGAGCGCCGGCTCCTTCTGCGCGAGGACAACGCAGACCTCCGATTGGGAGAGATTGGCAGGCGGGTGGGGTTGCTTGATGATGCGAGGTGGAGACGCATTGCGGACACGCGCGCAGACATCGAGAGATTGAGGAAGGTCGTTGACACCGCAACCGTCTCGCTCAACGGAGAGAAGATGTCGCTGCGCAGCGCGCTTGCCTCCTTAGACCTGCACGCTCCCTCGGCGCTACCGGAGATAGACGGCTCGCCTGAAGCGCTCAGACACCTCGCCATAGAGATGAAGTACGAACCGTATCTCAAACGGCTAAACGGACTGCTCGCAGAGGAAGAACAGGTTGACAGGGTCAGGATTCCTGCGGACATCAGGTATGAGAGTATCCCCGGACTTTCGCTTGAGGTGAGGGAGAAACTTTCCCGCCTGCGTCCGATGACCCTCGGTCAGGCGCGCAGCATCCCGGGGATAACGCCTGCCGCGGTGATGGTGCTGAGAGTGTATCTGAGAAAGGCGGGAGCCAAAAGATGAGTGGGGCAGAACGATACTACCGTTCCTTCTCGTCGTATGTGAGAGAGCAGTTCGGCGCGCCTGTCCGCAGGGTGTGCGTAAATGCGGGGTTCTCCTGCCCGAACCTTGACGGAACCTTGAGCAGGGAAGGATGCGCCTACTGCAACAACGCCACATTCAGCCCTGTCGCCTGCGTGAACACGCCGCTTGAAAGCCAGATTGCCGAGGGCATTTGCCGGGCGCGGCAGAAATACGGCGCGCAGATGTTCCTCGTCTACTTCCAGCCGTACACGAACACCTACGGACCGGCAGACAGGTTGAAAGAGGCGTGCGACACCGCGTTGCGGTTCCCCGAAGTTGTCGGGATTATCGTCGGCACCCGTCCTGACTGCGTGGACGATGAGAAACTTGACATCCTCGCGTCCTACCTGCCGCGCTACGAGGTGTGGGTGGAGTACGGGCTTCAGTCCATCCACGAAAAGACCCTGCGCCTCATCAACCGCAACCACACATACCGCGACTTCCTTGCGGCGGCAAAAGCAAGCGCGCAACGCGGGCTGAAGGTCTGCTGTCACCTCATCATAGGGCTTCCGGGAGAAGGCAGGGAGGAGATTGTTGCGACCGCGCAAGAGGTTGGACGTGCCGGCATTGACGGCGTCAAGATACATCCGCTCTATGTGGCAAAGGGAACGACGCTGGAACAGTGGTACCGCCAGGGAACCTGCCGACCTCTGGACCGCTCATTCTACACGCAGGCGGTATGCGATTCCCTTGAATGCCTGCCCCCGCAGACCGTCGTCCACCGGCTCACCGCCGACTGTCCGGCGCATCTCCTCGTTGCGCCTGACTGGATACGGGACAAGCGGTCGCTCCTTGCGGAGATACACGCCGCGTTTTCGCTGCGCGGCACGCGGCAGGGTCACAGATACCTTCGGGGAAACGGCTGACAGGCCACTGGCCGCTGCCTTGCGTTTCAGTCCGCCGTGTGGTAAAAATACCAGCTCTGACGACTGCGCCATTCATCACGCAGGACTCTACGACGGGGAAAAGGCAGGGGTATGAAGGTCCTCATCACAGGGGCGGCGGGGTTTCTCGGACACGGCATTGTGGAGATTCTGGAGAAGAACCACCACCTTCGCCTCCTTGATGTCCAGCCGTTTGACACGCCTCACGAAAAGGTGGTCGGCACCGTCGCTGACTGGGAGACGGTGCGAGGTGCCTGCGCTGGCATAGACGCAATCGTCATCGCCCATATGGCATCCCGGCGCCCGGGTGTGTACGATACGCCGGTCATCCCGTTTGACGTGAATGTGAAGGGAACTGCTCTCCTGTGCGCGGCGGCGGTGGAACACAGGGTCAGCCGGATTGCGCTCATCTCAAGTATGGGAGTGGTGCGCAGGCAGCACGAGCACAACAGGTTCATCACCAGAGACCTTCCTATCGGTGTATCCGGCGGAAGAGGCATCACCTATCTTTTGACGAAAGTGTGCCAGGAGGTCATCGTGCGCAACTACCACGCCGCCTTCGGCATCCAGACGGCAATCATCAGACCCGACTATATCACCGACGAGGACACGCTCACCGACAAGTACGGCAAGAAGATGAGATATGTCAACTGGAGGTTCACCGACAGAAGAGACATAGGACTTGCGGTGGACAGGGCGCTTGCGCTTCCAGATTTATCCTGTGAGGTCTTCTATGTGGTCAGCCATCCTGACGCGGAACGTTATGTGGATATCCAGTACACAAGGCAGCGGCTCGGATGGAAGCCGCAGCACGACTTCTCGCGGTACCCGAAAGACCCGCGGTTTTCTGACTGAGGCAACGAGGAGGAACTGATGGGAACATACGGCGACTTCTCCGCAGACGGGCTTGAGTATGTCATCCGCACCCCCCACACCCCGCGCGACTGGTTCAACTACTTCTGGAACCCCACCTACCTTGCCTGCGCAAGCCAGCATATGAACGGCTCTTCCCTCTACCAGAGCGAGGCAGGGGTGGTGACAAACCTCTTCGGCAAGCAGGATATGAGGGAAGACCCAAGATGGATATACATCCGGGACAACGACACCGGCGAGTTCTGGAGCGCGGGATTCCTGCCCTGCCACACCGTACACGACGAGTACGAGTGCCGCCACGGGCTCGGCTACACCGTGTTGACCACAAAGAAAAACGGCATCCGCGTCTCGTTTCGGGTCTTCGTGCCGAGGAACTGGTCAGGCGAGGTGTGGACACTGCAGCTGACAAACGAGTCGAGGCGGGCGCGGAACATCTCCCTCTTCTCTGTCGCCAACATTATGCTTGACGGCGTGAATATGCCGTACGGCTATGTCGGCGGGCTGGACGCGTGGTTCATAAAGGATGAGAACATGCTGTTTTTCCGCAACCGCACCTACACGGTCGTCAACGAGCGGTACCGCGCCTTCCTGTACTCTGACACGAAGGTGAACCGCTGGGATGTGAGCAAGGACATCTTCCTCGGGAAGTACCGGTCGTACCAGAGGCCTGAGACCGTGGAGAGAGGGAAACTTGCCAACAGCGTGGCAAGTGCGGAGTACCTTGTTGGCGCCGTCCAGCACGACTTCTCCCTTCCTGCCGGCAAGAACAAGGAGATACACCTCGTCCTTGGCATCGTGATGGACCACGCGGAAGCAAAGAGGATGGTGAGGGCGCTGGCGGACAGGAGGAAGATTGAGGCGGAGTTTGAGGCGATGAAGAAGGAGAATGTGCGGCGGCTTGGAGACCTTACCCTTGAAACGCCTGACACTCACTTCAACCGCCTGTTCTCCGTCTGGCTGAAGCACCAGTTGTACCTGATGGCTGACTGGGCGAGGTTCTACTTCAAGGGGTTCAGGGATACCTGCCAGGACGCGGCGGGGATGAGCGTCGTCAATCCTGCGCGCGCCCTTGCGATGCTCAAGAAGGCGCTTGCCAACCAGCGCAGCGACGGATTTGCCCCGCGCGCCTTCCGGGTGCCGAGTATGGATGTTGCCTCCGCCGGACGCCACTACGCCGACCAGCCGTCATGGATAAGCCACGCGACGGATGCCATCATCCGCGAGACAGGCGACCTCTCCATCCTCGACGAAGTGGTGCCGTACTCCGACGGAGGAGAAGGAACCATCTGGGAACATAACCTGAGGGCGATGGAGTTTCTCTGGAACGACAGGGGCGCAGACGGCCTCTCCCTCGTCCACTTCGGGGATTGGAACGACCTGATGGACAAGGTGGGCAAGAAGGGAAAGGGTCAGGGCATCTGGATGTCGTGCGCGCTTGCGCGAGTGCTGAAACTCGTGGGGCAGATGGCCAGATGGCGGGGGGACGAGCAGACCGCGCAGTTATGCGAGAAGCGGCACGCGGAACTGTCGCAGGCAATCCTGACGCATGGATGGGACGGCGACTGGTTCATCTACTCCATCAACGACGAGGGGATGCGCATCGGCACCAAGCGCGCAAAGGAGCCAAAGGTGTTCATCAACCCGCAGTCGTGGGCGCTCCTCTCAGGGGTCATCGACGCGAAGAAGTACGACGCCATCTGCAGGAAGGTGGAACCCATCGTGGATACTCCCGTAGGGCCTGTCCACTCGTGGCCTCCCTGCACAAAGTACGACCCTGGCATCGGTCAGTTCACCGGCACGCCACCGGGCTTCTTCACCAACGGCAATGTGTACTGCCACGCCGCCTGTTTCAAGATCGCAGCCGACTTTGATGCGGGAAGAAAGGAAAAGGCGTTTGACACGATGATGCGTGTCCTCCCATCGGAGGAGAAGAGTGAACCGTACGCGCACTCCAGCGGGTATGTGGGACCAACCGCCCTTCGGATGAAGAAGCATGTGAGTGACGATTGCTGGCGCACCGGTTCTGTGGGATGGCACTTCCTCAACTGTACCGAACGGCTACTGGGATTCCGCAGGACGCTTGAAGGGTTTCGCCTCCAGCCGCTCATCCCACGGAGATGGCGGACAGTGAGGTATGTCAGGCCGTTCCGCGGAACTCTCTTTGACATCACCGTCAGACGGGGAAAACAGTTCGGGATTGTTGTTGACGGCACACCGATTGCGGGCGACCTGATAGAAGTGCCGAAGGAAGGCCATGGCAAAAAAACGGTGAGGATTGTCTGTACCGTCGCCGAGAAATGACAGGAGCGCACTATGACACCACGCAGGCAGGTCGTCTCGCTCAACGGCAGGTGGCAACTCGTCTTTGACCCGAAGAATGTCGGGAAGAAACAGGAGTGGTTCCGGAAGTTCCCTTCCGGCTCTGTCAGGATAAACGTTCCCGGTGTCTGGGAGCAGGTGAAGCCGGGATACGACGGTGTCGGCTGGTACCGAACATCCTTTGATGCGGCGCCCGACTGGAAGGGGAAAACCGTGCGGCTGAAGGTAGGCGCCGCCTGCTACTATGCGGAGTGCTGGCTCAACGGCAGATATCTTGGCAGCCACGAGGGCGGCTTCACACCGTTTATCTTCACGCTCTCCCCTCATCTCAGAAGCGGCGCCAACGACCTTGTCGTGCGCATCATCAACCCGCCCATCAACGAGGAACTGGAAGGGTTCCGCGCGGGAGCGCCGCTCAATCAGGGCTCCCTGCCTGTGGGGAAAAACGCGTGGTACTTCAACTTTGGCGGTATCTGGCAGGATGTGGAACTCATCGTGACCGACCCTGTCTACGTAGAGGACTGCTTTGTCCAGCCGCATCCGTTCCAGAAGAAGGCGGTGATTGTCCTTGAGATGCGCAATAAGAACCGCGCGGCTACCTACGAGGTCTCCTGCACCATCGCGCCGAAGACGCAGCCGGAAGCGGTTGTGTCCGAGGTCAGGCGCCGCGTCTTTCTCGCTGCCGGGGTCAACACGGTCAGTCTCACCGCGAAGTTTTCCGATGTTCATCTGTGGTCTGACACCGACCCCTTCCTCTACACGGCAACCGCTTCTGTTGCCGGCGACGATGTGTCTGACTCTCTCTCGGTGACATTCGGCATGCGCGAGTTCACCATCGCAAAGGGTCAGTTCCTCCTCAACAGGAAACCGGTCATCCTCAACGGGTTCCTCCAGCAGGGCGTCTATCCGCGCACGCTTGCCTTCCCTGAAAGCCGCGAGTTCGCGGCGCGGGAGTTGAAACTTTTGAAGGACCACGGGTTCAACTTCATGCGGGTGCATCTCAAGCCGGCTCCTTCGTTCTACCTTGACCTTGCCGACGAGATAGGCATCCTCATCCTTGAAGAACCGCCGATGGCGTGGATAGCCAGGTCGCCGGAGACGGAGAAACGGTGCGTGCGCGAGGTCACCGAACTTCTGCGACGGGACCGCAACCACCCGAGCATCGTCTTCTGGTGCCTTTTGAACGAGGCGTACCACTTCAGGAGTTTTACCATCCCGCAGGTCAGGCGCCTTGTGAAGAAACTCGGAGCCGTCGGCAGAAAGACAGACGCCACCCGTCTGCTCCTTGACACGTCCGGCGGACTTGGAAACCGGCTCGGCGACTGGTCAGAGATTATGCTCCCCTACACGACGAAGACCGCGAAGATGATAGACCTCCACAAGTACTGCCAGTTGCCGCCGACCGACGCGGACATCGTCAGTTACCGGCAGACAGGACGCAGGGGCATCGTCTTCCTCAACTCAGAGTACGGCGCGCCGCAGGCAGAGCCGGACTACGAAGAGGTCATCAAGAGGTACACGCCTGCGGAACGGAAACTGGGACTTGAGGACTGCACACTCCATCAGGACTTCCTCGACAGTCTGTCGCACTGGTTCCGGCAGGGGGGACTCCAGAACGAGTTCGGCTCGGTGAAGGAGTTCATCAGGCAAGTCAACGAACTGCGCGCTGACGAGATACGGCTGATTCTCTGCCAGCAGAGGGCGAACCCGAGACAGCACGGAATCTGTTTCTGCCAACTTGCGGACGCCTCAGGCGAAATCTTTGGCGCGACAGATATCTGGCGAAGACCGAAGGAGGTCTTCAGACAGATGGCAACCGCGGCGGCAACACCTCTCATCGTCCCGGAGGTAATGCCCCGCCTGACGCTGCCGGGCAAGCGCCTCTCTGCGAGGGTCACCGTGGTTGCTGCTCCCGACGGTTCCCGTACGATGCGCTGGAGGTGCTTCGTTGCAAAAGGAGACAGCGAGACGGTCGAGATAGGCGCAGGAGATGTGGAGCCGCGCGCGAGAGTGACGACGGTGTGGAAGGGGTCTTTCCCTGCGCCGGGAAAACCGGGCGCCTGTCGTCTCGTAGCGGAACTCAACGACGGCGAACGCCTCTTGAGCAGGCAGGACATCTCCTTCCGGGTACTGCCCGAGCCGTCTGTTGTGCCCTCACGGGTCGCCTGCGTCAGCCCGGACAGCGTGCTTTCCGACTGGTTCAGAACGCACAGGGTTGAGGTTGACAGGTTCAGCAACAACTACAGGGACAAAAATGTCCCCATCATCGCCGACTGCCGCGTGCCGTCGTTTGATGTGGTCTTCTTTCAGGAGGTGATGCAGCAAGCGCGCAAGTGCAGCCAACTCGGCGGATGCCTCGTTCTCCTTCAGCCCGAGACGATGCTCTTCCACAACTTTGTCTTTCCCGGAATCATCCACTTCCAGCCGGTGATGAGGATGTCCCTGTACGCCAAAAGGCACAGGGTGCTGGAGAATCTTCCGACCGGCTGCCTTGGATACGAGTACGCGGAACTCTATCCAAACCAGCGGGCATCGGCGAGGGACTGCAGGTGGGACAAGGGAGCCGACATCGTAGCAATGGGAGGCGAGGTCATCGCAGGCGGATTCTCAAGCCATATGTGGACGCGTCCTGCCGACTACCGGTGGGGCGCCGCGCTCTGGGAGATGAAACTCGGCAGGGGAAAGGTCGTTGTCTGCCAGTTCCGTCTGATAGACAACCTTGCGAGCAATCCTGTGGCTGGAAACCTCCTCGCGAACCTCGCAAACTACGCGGCAGAGTCCATCAAGACGGGATACGAGGAGTACCTCCTCTCGCGCTGCATAGACCCCATTCCAGACGCCGTATTGAGAAAAATCTCCCGGGAAAGGAGCTCAGGGTAAGAAAGGAACATCACCAACGAAGATATGAGGGGATGCCAGCGCGTCTCCCAGAGACCGAGAGGGGAAACGGACTGACCAGTTCCCCTGCCGGCTGACGGAGCATCTCCTCCTCTCAGCATCCCCACCAGAGTTCTGCTCCCTCAGCGTGCGTCTTCCTCGCCCGGTCCGCTCACCGAAAAGAGTGAGCAATCTACCCGACTCGTCCAACCCTTGACACACACACACACACACACACAGGGTATAATAGAGGCAACAATAAGGGGTCTCTACGGCGCCGACTGGTTGTCCTCGGGGAGCAGGTAGCCCGGTCTCCTCAAAGCGGGCAGGCAAGGTGTGGCTTTCCCGCCTTGTGTCCTCCCCCTCTTCCCGTGACTCTCCTGCGCGCAGTGCTCGGTTGTCTCTCCTATCCCGTCTTTCCTCTCTGGCAGTGGTGGTGTTCGCCGCGACTCCTGTCTATTGCCTTCCCCTTCTTCAGGACACATTCGACGGGTTTGACATCAGGAGTAGACCTGCGGGGCTGAACACGATGTCCTGGGAGGTTCAAAGCGGAGAGGTGGTACGGGACTTTCTTGACGGACCTGCGCTGGGACTGATGACGGGTGCGCGGGTCATCTCTGTCCAGCGTGTTGACAGTGACGACTACACCTACCTCTGCGAGGTCTCCTGCCTCAACAACACACCCGGCAGACTCATCTTCGCCTATCAGGACGAGAAGACCTACTGGTATGCGGGCATCTCTGGCTACTCGCGGGAGACAGACAAACTCGGTCATCTTGTGTGCGTGGTGGACGGGGTGGAAGAGAAGGTAGGGGAGAGCAAACTGCTGCCGGTGCCCACAGGGGGACGGGTGCAGGCGGTCTACAAGGTTCATCTGAAGAACGACGGCGCAAAGTTTCTCATAGAGATAGACCGGGACGGGCTGGCAAACGGCAAGGACTACGAACTTTCCGTGGAGGTGACGAAGAAGGAGGTGGTGGAGAGGTTTCACGGGGGCAGGGTCGGCATCGCTGAGTGTTACACAGGAGGAAGACCGCGGGTCAAGCCGTGGCTGGTATATGACTCGGTCAGGATCGAGTCTGGGAAGGTCGAGGACACGACGGTGCGGCAGGCAGTAACCCTCTTCGTGGACGGAGCGACAGGCAAGGACGAGAACCCGGGGACAAAGGAACAGCCGGTCAAGACCATTGCGAAGGCACTAGCCTATTCCTTGCCAGCCGATGAGGTCGTGGTAATGCCGGGAGAGTATTCCGTGAAGATAACCTTTCCGCAGACCAAGACATATGGGACTGTGGACAAGAAGCTGACTATCCGCGCGTTGGAGCCGCACAAGGCAAGGGTTCCGGGGATTGACGGCAAGAATGCGGATTTCGTGACTATTGACGGATTTCAGGTCGTGGGTGGAGGCATCTCAATCATTGGGCAAGGTTGCGAAGTAAGGAATTGCTACATCCACGATGTCTCAGGCAAGGCGGGCATCTCGGTCCAGGGGGAAAACAACCTTGTAATCTCGAACCACATCCAGCGGGTGAACACCGGCGTGCAGGTCAACGGGAGGAACAACCGGGTGGAAGGCAATGATATCGAGCAGTTGGTCCTTGTGACCGGCAGCTGTGATTACATCCAGTTCATCGGCGAAGGGCATGTTCTCAAGGGCAACTACCTCCATGGAACAAGGAACGAGGACCTTGGGACGGGTGGGAGCTTGAACGGTTTCCACACCATGGCCATTCGGCAGGACGATTACGCAAAGGATATCCTCATCGACGGTAACCTGCTGACAGGTCCATTCACGTGCGGCGTGGATTGTGAAGGCAAGGCCAACTGGGGTGGCAGGCCCACGTCCGCAGAGAGCATCACCCTGCGCAACAATGTCTTTGCCGGGGGGGCGAAGTTCGTTTCAGCCCAGCGGGTGCGCAATCTTGCCGTGCTGAACAACACGTTCATCAATCCCGGGGTTGCATTAGGAGGGATCGGGCTAGAACCAACTCGCGATGCTACGCGTACGACCGGGACGGTCAAGAACAACATCCTCTACAACTGTTTCCCCTTGAGGTTTCTGACGAAGGATGCAGGCGTCGGGGCGGGGACGGAAATGACGGGCAACCTGATCTTCACCGCCGGAGAGGGGGCGTTCCTGGAAGAAGGGTGGCCCGGCAACGTGGTCAACAAGGATCCCATGCTTGTCGATGCGAGCAACATCCTCGGTGCTGACGGGAAGCCGTTCACTGCAGATGATGGGTACTTTCTGAAACCCGGCAGTCCGTGCGTTGACGCAGCAGGCATCATGCTCGACGTCTCTTCTGCCCATGATATTATGGGCACGGTAAGGCCTCAGGGAAGGGGGTGGGATATCGGCGCGTACGAAGCCGTGGTCGGAGGAAGGGGGCAGTAGCTCGACTTCCGTAGTTGCCCTTGTTGTCGTGATGAGGCGCGGGCAAATGGCAAGGAGCTTGATAGATCTCGATTGACGTGGACATGTCAACATAGGAGGTGGAGGGTGGCAGACTCAGGGAGAGTAGAGAAAGTGATGGTGGCGCTGGTTTCTGTTGCAGCGGTGTTTCTTCTCGTATTGCCTCCAGATATTACGAGAAGTAAGCAGGGCGGATTCGGCACGGGGCTTCTCACAGAAGCGGAAATGACGGCTCTCCCAGGATCTGGAGGGCTTGTCAAGGATTGTGTGCCAGTTGCAGCTACGCCATGCGTAGTACTGAATGAGATGGCGAACTGTGACACATGGGCTGGGCAATGTCCTCCTCACGAGTGCTGGGCTTGTGCGGCCGGGGGATCGGATACGAGGAGATGTACAGGTCCGGTGACTGCGAAGAGTTGTGTCGAGTTTGACACCGGGATTTGTGCGAATCGAACACCCGGTTTCTGCGCTCGTGTACCCCTTGAAGAGCATTTGGTCTGTGCTTGTGTTGAAGAGGGAGGCGACCCCGAACCGAATACCTCCTGTGGACCGGTGAAGGATTGTACAGCTACACATTGACAGAGGAGCAAGGAATGGGAACGCGATGGTGTTACTTTGCCCTTCGGGCAATGTGGATAGCTTCGGCCATCATATTCTGCTCAGGCTCAATTGGGTATTGCCAAAGGCAAGAGGATGTATTCGATCTCGTCCGTAACGGATACAAACATAATGTTGAGTTGATAAAAGATTGCCAAGTGGAATTCAAGGTGGCATATCCATCAGGAAACACAAGAGAAGGAACTTGGTACTACAGACCTGGTTCTGAGCGAATCGATCTGAGGAACGTGACAAGAAACGAATCCGCGGTTTTTCTCTATAACCAAGGCAAAGGTTCCTCGATTCGCTTTGAGACGGGGATCATGACACAGTACTCATCTGGGGTGGATGTCCCGTATGTTGTCCGCAAAGTGACTAGTGCACTTGCCCCATCGTGTGTGTTCCTGCATCCGCCGCCGCTTGGTCTGCCAATGGATGAAATCCTGAGCAGACCGCACAGTGTGCCCGTCGTGGAGGAACAGATTGACGGGATGAGATGCTACCGGATTGATGTCCCAAGGTTTGGGAAGATGGAGTACTTTGGAATCGGGACTACGAACTATGACTATCTGGGATACCGGATATGGTTCTCCCGTGCTGAGGGGTTCATGCCGAAGAAGATCGAGGTTTACGTTCAGAATGCCCTTCACATGATGATCGGACCGGTGCTCTACAAGGAATACGAAGGTACGTGGCTTCCAGTGAAGACAAAAATCCTCTGGCAGCGGTCTTCTTCTCCCCCTTCAACAGCAACCCTTGAGTACAATCCGATGGTGGTCAACGGCGGTCTGAGCGAGAAGACATTCGCTCCTGTGATTCCTAAGGGGGTGCAGATCCTTGATTTAGGAGCACATATCGAATATCCAGCGCCGTGAAAAAGGTTGTGATGCCAAGAATAACCCGAGCCCGTTCCGTAGTGCTGTTTGTTCTCCTTGCCGGGTCAGTTGTCGCCCGCCCGCAGGAAACGACTACACAGTTGTGTGGCCCTTCATGTCTTTACGCCGTGTGCCAACTGCTGGGAGTGAAGGCGGATATCGAGGAGTTGAAGAAGCTTTCCGGCTACACAGAAACGAATGGTGTGACGATGTGGGGCCTTAGTGTTGCTGCTAAGAGTAAGGGGTTGCACTCACTTGGTATGAAGATCGCAGCGGAAAGGTTGTCCGAACTCAAATTCCCAGTGATAGCGTACCTTTGGGATAACCATTTTGTTCTTGTGGAGAAGACGGACACCGAGACTTTGCTTAAAGTAACGGATCTTCCTGGAAAGCCGACGCTGGTTACAAGGCAGGACTTCAGTGAAAGGTACTCTGGATTCGTCCTGCTTGTTAGTAAAGAGCCATGCACAGCGCCAGAACAGAAACAGAAATCACCGGATCTCAGATTCGTTGAGTATAGATGGCGTTTCACGACAGAACCAACCACGCAGGTTCAACACAGTTTCGAGTTCCGAAACGCCGGAGATGCAGAACTCGTCATCTCGAAGCAACGAAAAACCTGCGGCTGTATTCATGCCAGCGTCTTTCCGGAGAAAATTCCTCCGCGAGGAGTAGGGAGAGTGGAGGTGACATTTGACCCTACAGGGAGAGTTGGCCTCCAGCAACAGACGGTCTATATCCACTCGAATGATCCCATTACTCCCTTGATTCCCCTCAACTTGGTAGGAATCGTCCAGCGTGAGCTCGTCGCTGTTCCATGGAATCTCTCTTTCGGGGACATCCGAAGAAGCGAACGCGCGCAGGGAGAAGTCGCCCTCCTATCGCCAGCAGGCGAGGATCTGGTGGTCAACAACATTGCGTCGTCTTCGAAGGCAGTCAGTGCCACAACGTGCGGACTTGCTGGCAGATACTCGAAGTACTTCAAGGGTTGCACTGTGAAAGTGACTCTGCATCCATCGCTACCGGTGGGTCCGTTTCGCGCAATCTTGGTGGTTCGTACAAACTGCAAGAAGTGGCCAGAGGTGCAGATTCCTGTTTCCGCGAACGTTGTTGAAGATATTGAAGTCCATCCTTCCATGTTTTTCTTCAACTTCATGAAACAGGGGGAGGGCAACACCTCTCGGATTACCGTTTTGACGACTGGCGTTGCTCCCTTGAAGATAGAGAAAGCGGAAGCCGATCTCCCATTTCTCTCGACGGATGTGATATCCGTCCGGGAAGGCAGGGAGTATGTCTTGCAGACGACCTTGAGTAGAGCCGCTCCCCCAGGGAATGTCAAAGCCACGGTCACAATTCATACTGATGATCCAAGCCAGCCAAGGATCCGGGTTCCGGTGTATGGCTTCATTGAGGAAGGGGGGCACTAAGGTTGCCGGGGGGTGGGCGTTCTTGTATTCTTGGTGAGCCTCCTCTCGTTTGCGGATATCCCAGTCGTTCGTCTCTACATCTTCCTCTCTCCCGGCTGCCCAACCTGCGGTCCCGTTGAGAAGGAGAGCATCGCCAAACTGTCCAAGGAACTCGGCTGCGAAGTAGAACCGAAGTACTTCGACGTCGACCGGA